>Ga0194116_10008217_pt1 | contig 10626 bp, 10 predicted proteins | sample TA2MahsurfametaG_4_FD_148617 | JGI IMG/M metagenome (GOLD analysis project Ga0194116, IMG submission 148617) | Freshwater microbial communities from Lake Tanganyika, Tanzania - TA2015008 Mahale S9 surface | ecosystem: Environmental > Aquatic > Freshwater > Lake | place: Tanzania: Lake... | reverse complement strand
GGCTCTGGGCCGCGCGCTTCTTCAGGACGCGATCGCTTGCGCAGCAAGCCATCGCGCGAGGGCAGGTCAGGCTGGCGGGCGAACGTGTGAAAACTTCGCGCGAGGTTCGTGTGGGCGACGCGTTGAGCCTGGACCAGGGCGACTGGGTGCGCGAGGTTGAGGTGCTTGCGGTGGCAGAGATCCGTGGGCCGGCAAGCATCGCGCAAGGGCTCTACGTTGAGCGCGCAGACTCCGTTGCGGCAAGGGAGCGCGCGCTCGAACGTGCGCGGGAACGTCGAAGGCTTTTTCCGGAACCCGCACACAGCATCCAGGGCGGGCGTCCGACCAAGTTCGACCGCCGGGCGTTTGAACGGCTCAAGGGATGAGACTGGCGCACAAAGCCAGGCCATCCTCGTGCCGAAAGTCGGAAACGCAGTGCCGTCGCGCTTCAGGCGACATGTTGTTCGGCGAGGTCGCGCATGCGGTTTTGTGCAAGAAGGAGCGTGAGCGCCGAACTTGCTGCAAAGAGGATCCACAAGGCAACAAAGCCCACGGTGTAGGCGGCCATCGGCTCACCGTGAAGGTACTCCTGCACCAGGCTGATGTCTTCCGGATGGACAAGTGCAAACAGGAGACCGTCGGCCACCACCGCGAGCAGAAAGGCTGGCCACAGGATCTGCATCGCGCACCAGTAACCCCTACCCGGTGCCTGGCGAATCACGGGGGCTTCCGCGCTGTCCATTGTTGGGCTGCTCCTCGCATCACGGCTGGATCACCATTTCATCTTCGGATGCCGACCATAGGGCTTTCGCACGCCAGGCACCGGCTGCGTCCTCCACCATCACCTGCCAACGGCCTTCATCGGGCCACTTGAAATGTCTTGCAAGGTATTCGCCTTCGCCAAGCGGCTGCGCCGACGCCTGGAGATCGCGTCCTGCGAGCGTGGGGTGGATCCACTGCACCCGCACCGGATAGGGTGACGACCAGGGACGTCCCTGGGCCTCCACGTTGAGTTGCAAGCCCTCCGGCGTTGGCTTGAGGCGCAACTGCAGTCCCAGGGCCTGCGCGTGCGCTTCCTTGGCGAGCGATCGGTTGATCGCCTTGCCCTCGCGCCAGTATTCGTCAACCACCAGCGCGTGATTGGTGGTGACCGCGAGGTAAGCGGTGAAGATGCCACCAACGACCGCAAGCCCTGGCATGAGCATCAGCAGCCACGGCCAGCTCTGACGGTACCAGGGCAGACCCGCAGCCGGGCTTTCGGAGCTGGCGCGCAACGGCTGAACCCGGAGGGTGTCCGCTGCGGAACTTTCAAGGTTGGGGCGTGGTTGCGAGTTGCTCATGGTGCGCGCCGCGGACCGTAGAAGGTGGTCTTTTCGAACACGGTGCCCGATGGGTCGGCAGCCGTGATCTCGAGCAGGATCTTGCTGGATCCAGCGGGCACCTTGTCGCCGGGCGCATGGATCGCGATTGCGACAAGCCGCGTGCTTGCCGCATCCACCCTAATCTCGGCTGGAAACACCTCAATTGCTTCCAGTCCGCTCGCACGCAGGGTGTAGCTCACCGGATGCTCTGCCGCATTGATGAGCTGGATACGGTAGCTGTTCTCGATCACACCGCCTGCGAGTTCACGAGCGAGCGAACCCCGATCACGCAGGATGTCGACCTTGAAGGGCGTCCGCAGGTTGAGCGCCACCAGGAGCGCCGCGCTGATCGCAACAAGGGTCACCCCGTAAACGATGATGCGCGGACGAAACATCCGGACCAGGATGTCTTTGTCGGCAACCCTGCCCTCGATCGCGTTCTCGGTTGAATAGCGGATCAAACCGCGTGGAAGTCCCACCTTGTCCATCACCTCGTTGCAGCCGTCGATGCAGGCCGCGCAGCCAATGCACTCATACTGGAGACCCTTGCGGATGTCGATACCGGTGGGACAGACGTGCACGCAGACGCCGCAGTCGATGCAATCGCCGCGCCTTTCAGCCGGCTGGAGTGCAGCGGTTGCAGGGGTTGCCGCGGTCGCCGGGGCTGGTGCGCAGCGTTCCGACTTGCGACGTGCTCCCCGCGGCTCGCCCCGCTGCGGATCGTAGGTCACGACCAAGGTGTCCTTGTCGAACATCACGCTCTGGAAACGGGCGTAGGGGCACATGTACTTGCACACCTGCTCGCGCATGAATCCGGCGTTGCCCCAGGTGGCAAAGCTGTAGAACAGCACCCAGAATGCCGACCAGCCGTCGATTTCGAGGGTGAGGACTTCGAGAAGCAGGTCCCGGATGGGCACGAAGTAGCCAACGAAAGTGATCCCGGTCCAGAGCGCCAGCGCGAGCCACAGCGCGTGTTTGCCGAGCTTCGCCCGCGCCTTGTGCAGCGTCCACGGCGACTGGTCGAGTCGAATGCGCGCCGAACGGTCGCCTTCGATCTTCTGCTCGATCCAGAGGAACATTTCGGTGTAGACCGTCTGCGGACACGCATAGCCGCACCACAGACGCCCGGCGATGGCCGTGAAGAAGAAAAGTGCGTAGGCCGAAATCACCAGCAGCACAGTGAGATAGATGAAGTCCTGCGGATAGAGCACCAGCCCGAAGATGTGGAACTTGCGCGCGCCCAGATCGAAGAGCACCGCCGGCCGATCACCCCAAGGCATCCACACGAGCCCGTAGTAGAGCAACTGCGTGAACCAGAGGGCGGCCCAGCGCCAGCGGGCGAACGAACCGTGCACCGACTTGGGGTAGAGCTTCTTGTGCGCCTGATAGAGGCTGATGACGACGGGCTGCGGGGTTTGCATGAATGGGGGCTGGAGCCGAGCGGCGTCAGGGGTGGTGGGGTTGCGCAGGCAGGCTCAACGGGAGGCCACCGCACTGGTGCCTGAAAGGCTCCAGACGTAGGCTGCAAGCACCCGTGCCTTGCCTCGCGCCAATTCGGTGTCGCCGCCAAGCAGACTTCCAAACGAAGGCATGTTGTTTTGCTTGCCCTCGACGATCACCTGCTGGATGGTCTTGATGCCACCGCCGTAAAGCCAGATGTTGTCGGAGAGGTTGGGGGCGCCGATCTGCACATTGCCCTTGCCATCGTTGCCGTGACACGCGGCACACACACCGAACTTGCCCTTGCCCATCTGCGCCTTGAGGCTGTCGTGCGCGGCGCCCGAGAGCGAAAGCACATAGTTCGCCACGTTTTCCACATCTGCAGGCGTTCCCAGGGCCGCGCCCATCGGCGGCATGACCGCCTGACGCCCGTTGAGGATGGTCGTCATGATGTACTCGCCGCTTCCCACGCCGAGCCAGTCCTTGTCGACCAGGTTAGGGAAGCCCACCGAGCCCTTGGCGTCGGAACCATGACACTGCACACAGTAGGTGAGATACATCCGCTCGCCCATCCCCTGCGCCGACTTGTCGCTCGCGATCTGCTCGATCGGCATCGTGGCGTAGCGCTCGAAGATGGGCAGCATCGTTTCGTCGTAGCGCTTCATCTCCTTCTGGTACTGGCTCACCTGCGTCCAGCCGAGGCTGCCCGCGTGGTTGCTCAGGCCGGGAAAAAGGTAGAGATAGGCGAGCCCGAACACGATGGTGATGAGGAAGAGCCCCACCCACCAGCGCGGCAGCGGATTGTTGAGTTCCTCGATCTCGTCCCATGCATGGCCCGTGGTGGCAATGCCCTTCTCGTTGCCGGGAAGCCTCTGGCGGGCTGTGACCGCAATCAGGAGAAGGCAAAAGAGGATCGACACCACTGTGCCAATCGCCACGAACCATCCCCACCCCTGGCTGAAAAAGTCGGTCACCGTTTGCTGTGCGGTCCCCATGTCATTTCTCCGAAGTCCTGGCCGGTTGAGCCGCATGCGGCCCGGAAGGTGGATCATCCTCATGGAAAGGAATCGCGGCGTCGGCGTCGAACCGTGTACGCAACGCCGGCGCAAAGGCCCAGAGCACGATGCCCACAAAGGCCGAAAAGGACACGACGGTAATCAGGATGCGCAGGTCGGTGAGCCAGTCCATCGTGCCTGCCCCTAAGGCTTCAGTGCAGTGCCGAGGCCCTGCAGATACGCGATGAGAGCGTCCATTTCGGTTCTCCCTTTCACCAATCCAGGCGCCTTGGCGATCTCGTCGTCGCTGTAGGGATGTCCGAGAGTCCGCAGCGTTTTCATATGGGTCTGGATCGTGGGCCCGTCCACAACCGCCTTGGCAAGCCACGGATAGCCGGGCATGTTCGACTCGGGCACCACATCGCGAGGGTTCATCAGGTGGATGCGGTGCCACTCGTCGTTGTAGCGGCGGCCGCCCACCCGTGCCAGATCGGGGCCGGTACGCTTGCTGCCCCACTGGAATGGCCGGTCGTAGACAAACTCGCCCGCCACCGAGTAGTGTCCATAGCGCTCGGTCTCGGCCCGGAAGGGCCGCACCATCTGGGAATGGCATCCATAACAGCCCTCGCGCACATACACATCGCGCCCGGCAAGCTGCAAGGCGTCGTAGGGCTTGAGCCCTGACACCGGCTCGGTGGTGGAGCGCTGGAAAAAGAGGGGCACGATCTCCACCAATCCGCCAACGCTCACTGCAAGGATCACCAGCGCGATGAGCAGCGTCACATTCTTTTCAATCAGGCTGTGGTCGAACTTCATTGCATGGACTCCAGGTCGTGGGCGCTGTTCCGATCGCGGTGGGTGCGGCCGCTCAGGCGTGCGCTGGAAGCGCCGGAATCGGCGCCTGCACCGCCCTGCCCTGCGTCACCGTCATCACGCAGTTGACAAGCATCAGCAGCATTCCGCCAAGGTAGAGCACGCCGCCAAGGAAGCGCACCACGTAGTAAGGGTAGGTGGCCTTGATCGATTCGATGAAGGCATAGGTGAGCGTGCCGTCCGGATTGGTGGCGCGCCACATCAGACCCTGCATCACGCCGGCAATCCACATCGCCGCGATATAGAGCACGATGCCGATCGTGGCCACCCAGAAATGCAGCTCCACCCACTGCGGCCGCGCCATCTGCTCGCGGCCGAAGAGGCGTGGCAGAAGGTAGTAGATCGATCCGATGCTGATGAATCCCACCCAGCCGAGAGCGCCCGAGTGGACGTGGCCCACGGTCCAGTCGGTGTAGTGCGACAGCGCATTCACCGTCTTGATCGACATCATCGGGCCCTCGAAGGTGGACATGCCGTAGAAGGACAGCGACACCACCAGAAACTTCAGGACCGCATCGTTGCGCAGCTTGTACCAGGCTCCCGAGAGCGTCATGATGCCGTTGATCATCCCACCCCACGAGGGCGCAAGAAGGATCAGCGAAAACACCATCCCGAGCGATTGGGTCCAGTCGGGCAGGGCGGTGTAGTGCAAATGGTGGGGTCCGGCCCACATGTAGGTGAAAATAAGCGCCCAGAAGTGCACGATCGAAAGTCGGTAGGAGTAGACCGGACGCCCCGCCTGCTTGGGTACGAAGTAGTACATCATCCCGAGAAAGCCTGCGGTGAGGAAAAAGCCCACCGCGTTGTGCCCGTACCACCACTGGATCATGGCGTCCTGCGCGCCGGCGTAGGCCGAGTAGCTCTTGGTGAGCGAAGCCGGAAGCGCCATGCTGTTGACGATATGCAGGATCGCCACTGTGAGGATGAACGCGCCGAAGAACCAGTTGGCCACGTAGATGTGCTCGATCCTGCGCTTGGCGAGCGTGCCGAAGAACACCACCGCGTAACACACCCATACCACTGCGATCAGCAAGTCGATCGGCCATTCAAGCTCGGCGTATTCCTTGCCCGAAGTGATGCCGAGAGGCAGGGTGATCGCCGCCAGCACGATCACCAGCTGCCACCCCCAAAAAGTGAAGGCTGCAAGCGGTCCCCCGTAAAGGCGGGTGTGCGTGGTGCGCTGCACCACATAGTAGGAGGTGGCAAAGAGCGCGCTGCCTCCGAAGGCAAAGATCACCGCGTTGGTGTGCAGCGGCCGAAGCCGGCTGTAGGTGAGCCACGGGATGTCGAAGTTGAGCGCAGGCCAGGCAAGCTGAGCGGCGATAAAGACGCCAACCAGCATGCCCACAACGCCCCAGACCACGGTCATGAAGGCAAACTGACGCACGACGGTGTAGTCGTAGCTTTGCGCCTGATCGGCGGCTTGAGCGCCTGCGAACGCTGCCATTGCAATCCCCTTAACACACAAGTGTTTTAGGGGATTTTAGGCGATCTTTTTTCCGATGGAAGACCCAGACGGAAGTTTTTTTGGTCTCAACGGCTGTATTTGTGAAAATTCTGCGACAGGCTGGTCAGGTCGGGGGTGGGCTGGAGCTTGAAGGCTTCTCGCCGGACACCCGGTCATCGTCGAGCAGTACCTGTCGGCCCTGCGACTCGAGATCCCTGAACTGCCCGCTCGACTCCATGCGGAAGAAGAACCACACCGCAAGACCGAGAATGGCCAGGCTCAAGGGAATCAGGATGTAGAGCGCTTCCATGACAGACCCCGCAGACTGTTCATCACCACCAGCAGCGAACTCGCCGACATGCCAAGCGCTGCACTCCACGCCGGAATCCAGCCCAAAGCCGCAGCCGGAATGGCGAGCATGTTGTAGAGCGTAGCCCACGCGATGTTCTGGCGCATCAGGCGGATCGCCTGCCGGCCGGCGGCAATCAGCAGAGGCACAGCGTCGAGCCGTCCGGAAAGCACCACCGCCCCCGCGTGCAGTCGGGCGAGGTCGCTCGCCTGCCCAACGGCAGCCGACATGTCGGCTGCAGCAAGCACTGCAGCGTCGTTGAGCCCGTCGCCAACCATCAGGACGCGTTTCCCCTGTGTTTGAAGGGCGGCTACCGCCCGCCACTTGTCCTGCGGTGACTGCGCGCCACACGCCTGCACAAAGGTGTGCGGCGCGAGCGCGCCGATCAGCCGATTCACCGAAGCCTGATGGTCGCCCGAGAGCATGTGCAGACGCAACCCGAGGGTGCGCAACGCGGCCAGACTTGCCACCGCGTCGGTGCGCAAGGGGTCGTCGAGTTGCCAGCGGGCGAGCGCTTTGCCGTCCACGCTGAGCCAGACCTCCTGGAGCGACGACGCAGCAACCGCAAGCAAGGCCTCCGGTGCGAGCGTTGCCTTCGGGGGCGGCTGCGGGGATTGGGGGCAGGCAAAGGCCCGGGACCCAAGCCGAAGGATCGAGCCCGGCCTCAGCGCCAACTGCGGGAAAGCCCAAGCGCGGGGCACGCCTGGGTGCGGGGCGGGCGGGGTACTCGGCTGCGGGGCTGGCGGAGTATTCGGGTGCGGGGCGGGCCGTGACCCCACCTTCGCTTGCAGCTCGCGAGGTGCCTCCGGCACCGCAAGGATACGTGCCTGAACTCCCTGGCCAAGCGCGCCGCGCACCTCCTCGATAGCAAAGGGCTCTTGCTGCGCCGCGCTTGCGGCTGCTGCTTCGGCGCGGCGGGCGATCGCCACCGAAAGCGGGTGCGGTGAAGCCTGCGCCAGTGGCAGGGCAAGGCGCAGGGCGGCTGCCTCATCGCGAAGGGCCGGACAGCAGAGGTCGACCTGCCGCACTTCGGGCCGACCCTGGGTGAGTGTCCCGGTCTTGTCGAACACCACATCGGTCACGGCAGCAAGCCGCTCGAGACCGTCTCCGCGCTGCAGGATCACGCCTGCCTGGGCAAGCGTTGACTGCACTGCTGTGATCGCCGACGGCACCGCAAGCGATAACGCGCAGGGGCAGGAAACCACCAGCACCGCAATCGCCACATCGAGCGCCCGCTCCGGGTTGACGAATAGCCAGGCTCCGAGCACCGCAGCCACAAGGACCAGCAGCCCGACGATGAAGTGGCGTGCGGCGCGGTCGGCCAACTCGGCGAGTGCAGGGCGGGAACTCCCCGCCCGCGCAATCAGTCGCTGCAGGTCGGCGCGGGTAGAGCCCTGTGCAGGTCGCACCACCTGAAGCTTGACCGTCTGCGCCTGCGCAATCACTGCGCCCGACGGAACAAGCGACCCGCGCAGGAAGCACTGCGGCTCGCTTTCTCCGCTCAACAGGGAGCAATCCGCAAGCAGGGTGTCTTCGAGCGAAAGTGCATCCGCAGGCACACTTGCACCAGGGTCGAGGACAATCAGGTCGCCCACCTCCAGATCCTCGGCAAGAACCACCGTCTCGGCAGTGCGCGTTGCGTCGGGGACCGCAGCCCCACCTGCAGCCAAGGCGGCAGACGACGAACCGAGTCGGCGAATGCCCTGCGGCAGCGTTGCCGAGAGCCGATCGAGCCAGCGCAGTGACCGGCGCCGCGCACGCGCCTCGAGCCAGCGAGCACCCAGCAGCAGAAAAACGAACATCGTCACGGTGTCGAAGTAGACCTCCCCTGCGCCGCGCCAGGTGTTGACAGCGCTCGCGAGGTAGGCTGAAAGCAGGCCGAGCGCCACCGGTACGTCCATTCCAAGGTGTCGGTGCACCACATCCCGCACCGCGCCACGCAGCAAGGGCCAGCCGCTGTAGAGCAGCGCTGCCAGCGTGATGACCAGGCTCGCCCAGTGAAGCAGGCCCGCCTCGAGAGGGTCGACATCGTCGACATGGGCCCAGTAGAGGGGGGCCTGCAACATCATCACCTGCATCATCGCCAGACCCGCGACGAAGAGTTGCCGCAGTTCCAGCCGCTCGATGCTCTGCAGCCTCACCTCGCGCGCCCGCGGGTCAAAGGGCAGCGCCCGGTAGCCCAGCGCACGCAGGGCGGCAAGAATGCGGGCGAGATTCGTCTGCGAGGCATCCCACTGCACCAGCGCTTGCTGTTGCGCATAGTTCGCCTGAACCCGCGAAACGCCGGGAGCCAGTAAAAGCCCTCGTTCGAGCAGCCAGACACACGCCCCGCAGCGCATGCCGTCCACCATCAGGCACGCCTGCAATTGGCCGGGCTCTGCGGCGGGCTGCAGATAACCGCGGCGCGCGGCGAGCCGCTCGAAGTTCTCGTCCTCGGCCAACGCGGCTGCGGCGGCTGTCGCCGGGCTGCCCTCTTCGGCCGCAGAAGGCAGCGCCGGGGCGACCAAAGGTGGCGTTGTTTCTGCCTGCGCCGCCGATTCCGCGTGCGCCGCCTGCACTGCCGATCCTGCCTGCGCAGGCCCGGCTGCGGGCACCTCGCGGTGCTGGTAATAGCGTTCAAGACCGGCTGCCACGATCGTACGGGCAACACTCTCGCATCCCGTGCAGCACATCCGCCGATCCGCACCGAGGATAGGGACGGTGGGCGCCCCTTGCGGGCATGGCTCGCCACAGTGAAAGCAGGGGCGGCCTGAGCGAAGCGGCGAACTCAAGGCGTAGCCCAGTTCAGGCAGGCGTCAACCACCGTCATCAGATGCTCTTGAGGATCGAGACGCAGCAGTCCGGCCAGAGCGTAGGCGGCGAGCGCGAGGGCAACAAGGCGTCGCACCCAAAGCCTGCGCGCCGCTTTCATCAGCCGGTCTGCCCCGAGACCGAGCGCCACGAGATTGGGCACCGTACCCAGCCCGAAGGCGGCCAGAAGCAAGGCCCCCTCCCGGGCGCTCTGGCTCGCCAGCGCCGCAATCAGCATGCCATAGACCATGCCACAAGGCAGCCAGCCCCACAGCGCACCGGCTGCGAGCGCACCGCGCAGGCTGCCCGGTGCAAGTCGACGTCCCGCCAAAGGAGCGATCAGAGCCCACAGACGCCTGCCAAGGGGCTCAAGCCAACTGAGGCTGCGCGCATAGCCCCACAGGTAGAGCGCAAACCCGATCATGAGCAGATTCACCAGCACAAAACCCGCCTGCTCGATCGGCAGCACCTGCCCGACAAGCAGGGTGGACGACCCGACAGTTCCCATCAGCGCTCCGGCAGCCGTGTAGCTGAGCACCCGACCGCCCGAGTACGCAAGCTGACGACCAAGCGCGGCCGGCTCCGGCCGAGGCGCAAAGGGCACCACCTGCTCGACCACCTGCTCGACCACCCGCTCGACCGCAGGCTCGACCACCCGCTCGACCGCATGCCCGGCCACCTGCGGCTGCGCCGCGCTGCGGGCGCCCAACTTCGGCGGGCAGCCCTCCACTGCACCCCTGAGGCCCGGATTTGGAGCGCCCGGATCAGCTTGCATGGAGCCATACTCCCGACGGTTGAGCAGCACCACGATGCCTCCGCACATCCCGGCGCAATGAAAGCCGCCGAGCAGACCGAGCAGGAAAACGGAGACGAGGGTCAACTCCGGCATGGCTTATCCGCCGGATACAGCCGCAGCCGCGCGGCCGATCGTGCGCGAAACCTTCGGAACATGGTGCGGTAGGGTGAAAACTGGGCGTCTCTCCACGCGCAAGGAGCGTCGTGGCTTGCCGCAAGGCTAACATCCGTGCAGGAAACGGCCGGGAGCCATCGCACGGCTCGCGTCGCTCCAGCCTAGTACCCGAGAGCTACGCGCCAACTCTAAAACTTTGCATTTTCGCAGCACCTCCAGTGACCACGCAACCCGCCCTGCCATCGCTTCGCCCAACGCTGCAACTGCTCGGCCGTTGCGGCCTCACCTGGGACCAGACGCGCCTGCCCTTCGAACGCATACGCCTTCGGCTGGAAAGCGCAGCGGCTTGCGCGAACGCCATTGCGTCGATGCAGGTACGCGGAGCACCCCTGATCGGGGCCGTCGCCGCACTCGGCATGGCGCTTGCCCTCACCGAGGCGCTCGAAAGCGCGCCAGGCGCGGCGATCGCGCCTAGTCTGCTC
>Ga0194116_10008207_pt1 | contig 10637 bp, 9 predicted proteins | sample TA2MahsurfametaG_4_FD_148617 | JGI IMG/M metagenome (GOLD analysis project Ga0194116, IMG submission 148617) | Freshwater microbial communities from Lake Tanganyika, Tanzania - TA2015008 Mahale S9 surface | ecosystem: Environmental > Aquatic > Freshwater > Lake | place: Tanzania: Lake Tanganyika... | reverse complement strand
CAATCCCCAAAAATTATTCGAAAATTTCAAAATGATTTTCTTCTTAACATTTATTAAAATTTTTAATATTATTTTATGTTGAATCCAAATTTTAACTTAATAAGACAAAATATTCAATTTTAAATTTAATAGAAAAATACTTATAAGAATAATTAAAGAGAATCTTTCTATTTTTTGAGCTTTTTTAATATCTCATTTTTTCTATAATTTCTAAATGTTTTTGTAAATCATGAGGTATATTTGTAAAATATTTTTGTACAATTGCTTTAGTATAATTCATAATTCTTTTTTCCATATCATTGTTATGAATTATCCCTTCCGGAGGAAATTCATGACAGTCTTTATAATATCCACCATTCTTAATTTTATCATTTTCTTCATAAGCCAAATAAACTGTAGTCTGTGCTCCCATTTTTTCATTCTTCATGAAAAACCAAGCGAAAGGTTTTAAGCAATTAATTAAAAAGTTATAAATTCCATCAGTTTTATCCCAAATATCAGTATATACTACTCCAGGATGTAAACTTGCACATGTAATTTGAGGATAATTTTTTGCCAAAAATTTTGCATGTATCACATTTGCTAATTTTGTAAAACAATAAAAATCGAAAATTTGATAGTAATTGTTTAAATTTTCAAAGTCTAAATCTTTCTCTAAATTTTCAACTACTCCTAATTTCGTTCTTTTATGACCTCTTGAAGAAACAATAATTATTTTACCATGTGGTTTTATAAAATTGATTAACAAAGCGGTTAATATAAAATGTCCTATGTGATTAGTTTGAATAGATTTTTCAATATTATCGTTGGTTAATTCAGGTTTTGTAAAAGCTTGTCCTGCATTATTAATTAAAATATCAATTCCTAATGGAAAATCTTTCTTAATTTTTTCGGCTAACTGGATAGTTGATTCATATGAGCTCAAATCCAAATTATAGAAAACTCCATTTTCACTTTTATTTGACATTTTTATAACAGAAAGTGTTCGTTCTTTTGATCTGCTTGCACAGATAACCTTCGCTCCTTGATTTAATAATTCTATAGCAGTCTCTTTTCCGATTCCTGCACTAGCTCCAGTAATTAAAACTATTTTTCCATTCATATCTCGTTTAATAGGACTTGCTGGGCCATTAAATAAGTATTTTATTATGGCTAAGAGGATTATAATACCAACAATAATTAAAATAATATAGTAATATTCCATTTTTAATATTATTTGTTTTAAAAATTAACTTATTTAGAAAATAATATTTTTCTTGGTTTTCATTTAAGAGAAGAAAGAAATTAAGATTGGATATAGGATTAAATAAAATAAAAAAATGCAAATTTGAATATTGATATTAACTTTTTTTTAAATTTTTTTAAATTTTAATTAAATAAAAACAAAAAAGTTATTTTATCAAAAGTATTATTTTAGAATAAAATTTATCAATTATTCAATCAAAATTAAAATTGCTAAATTACTTAAATAATTGACATTTATATTTTTATAAATAATAATAACTTCATTTAAATTATTATCAAAATTCTGTTGGAAAATGTAAAATTCTTTAATTTAATGGTAATGAAAATGAAGATTATAAAACTGATGTTTTCAAATTAAATTTTTTCTATTATTGTTTTTTTAATTTGTAATTAGTTAATTTTCATCATATTTTACTATCATAAAATAACCATGACCTAAATATTGGAAAGATCTTGTTTAAATAATATTTAAAAATATTTGTCATAGAGAATAAAGAGTTGAAATATAAAAAGAATATTTAGTTAGTAACAATTATATTAGTTTAGCGACACATATATATCTATTAACAAAAGTTTTTAAATGATTAACTAATAAACAATATAATTATTTAAATATAAATTATTTTAATACTGTTATTTTATGTTAAAAGATTTTTACGAATTAACTTGTATGAAATTTTTGAATTAGATAATCCCAGTTTTTAAAAATTTCATCTCCGATATCAAACATCCTGTAAAGAAAGCTAGAGCACATTTTATTAAAACATCTGTGTATTTATTGAATTTTTTTTCCTGACAATATTTTGCTTTCGAAAGAGCATCCAGAAATATATTTTTTTTATCCAAGTTAGAAATAGAATCCTCATTTATTATAAAATATAGTTGTGTGAATAGTAATGTTAAAGTCAAAGCAATAGAAGTGAAAATAATGGATGATTTGAGAATTTGTTTACTGACGAACATAACAGACTTCCTTTTGCAAATTATTAATTCTTAATGAAATTATTTAAATAATAATTTCAAGAGTTTAATAATTAATATTAAATATTTATTATTTTAATCAAAGTGAATTTCAGTTTTTTGGGATGGTGTTATTTTTTAAAAGGTATTAGAATATAAAAATTAGCATTTAAAATTCCAAAAAATTTTTTTGATTTCCACCTTAATTATAAATAATCTTTATTTAAAATTTAGAAAAACATAAAATTGATTTATTTTGTTTACTTAATAATTTTTGACAATACAAGTTATTTTTTATTCATCAAAAATATTTAATTTTTTAACAAATGGCTTAGCACAAAATGTAAAAAATCTTTGTTTTATAGATGGATTAATTGAAAAACCATGAGGAAAAAATTTATATTTATTGTATATTTGTTAAATTTGATAAAACTATTTAAATTAATATTGTCCAAAAAATTTATTAAACAATGTTTTCTGTATCACTTTTTTTCGAGAGAATTGTTCTTCCAGTATTAAATTTACCTAAATAAAAAAGTGAAATTTTTACTTATCAACATTCCTAGGACAGGCCAATTTTGAGCCCAAACAAGTAATCTGGAACCGAATTCACTATATATATTATTAAAATTAATCTTATTTTTGTTTCGAAAATATTTTTTATTTATTTTTACTAAAAAAATTGAAAAATTCCATATAATTGTAAAACTACTCCAATCATTTTAAATCCAATAATTATTAAAATCAATCCACATATAAATCCGATTGAACCTTTTATTTTTCTTCCGAAAAAAGTTACAAGATTTACGAATCCAACTAGTAAATAGAATCCAACAAAAAATAAAATCTATATTGGTTAATTGTCACTTTAATATGAATTTATAAATTTACATTGGAAAGCATCAATAAAGCACGATCAAAAAATAATAATATGCCTAGAAAATAAAAAGCTACTGATATCCCTAGCACTATAGTTCCAATCTCTATTAAAATTAATATCTTTCTGAAATATCAATAAATTTTATTTTCAAATGATTAACTTCTATTACTTTTATTATCATCCATATTGAACATGAACATTTCTTTTTAAATATTTTTAAAACTTTTTATATTTACTTATTGTGAAATTTTTATTCAATTAATAATCCAAAGCTACCCCTATTTTGGCATTTATTAAATTTATAATAAAATTTATCTCTTTTTAAATTCATTTCTTTAAGGTTAAAAATTTAGAAAAATACTCACAAATTAACTTGATATAAAAAGAAAAGATTTATAAATTTTTTCAAAACTAAATAAAAATGAATTTTAGAATTATGAACTGTTCTTTGACTTCAAATAAAAATAAAAAATAATTACAATTTTAAAAGTACAAAAATATACAATATTTTTAAAATAAACAATATTTTTTAAAAAATTACCTTAATTTTGATTAATTAAATAAATAAAATTTTAATAATAAATTATAAATCAAAAATTTAAATTTATAAAAATAAATTTATTAGTTCAAAGCATATCAATCTAGCAAATAAATGTTGCATAATATGTTGTATTTTATTTGTCAATCGATGTAAATAGAATCCATTTATTTTTTAATCAAGAAATCTGATATTTTTGAATTTTTTTCAGAATATTTCTTCCCACTATTTATTGGATTTTGAGTATTATGATCATTTTCATCATCATTTGAATTATTTCTATTTGAATGATTTACAAAATTAGATTTATAAATTGTTCCGTTTTTAGAAGAAAATTCTTTATTATGACCTAAAATTCCGAAATCTAGCTTTTTATGATGGCCGATTTGCTCTTCATGTAATTTTTGATAATGATAAGCAGGGGCTAATTTAGATTGTGGTAAGGGAGATGCTATCTTAGGCGATTGTGAAAACATATTCTTTATTTTTTGATCTTTTTCAAAACTTTTACCAAAAAATGGGTGTAATTTCGAAGGAGTTATTGATGACCTTTCTAAATCTCGTCTTTATATAAATATTTTATTTATAAATTAAATAATTTTAAATTTCAGCTTAATATATATAAGAAATAATTAATTAATTAATTAATTAATTAATTAATTATTTAAATAATTACTCAATTGGTGACTGTGAATATTCTTTCTTCTCTTCTTCTTGATTTAAATTTTTTATCTTAGATGTGTAATTATGAATTAAATTTGAGTCCACATTTCTCTCTCTATTTATTATGTCTAATAAATCTCTTTTTCCTTTACCTTCATTTGATTTATTTAGATTTAAAAAACGCATATTATGAATGCTTTTCTTTGGGCTTTGAGTAATAGGTGTATAAGAATCTCTATTATTATCATAATCATTATAAATGTCATCGTTATTGAAAGTTCTTTTTTTATTTAAAAAAATGTTATTGTTGTTTTTTTCATAATCTTTATTAAAATTTTTTGAATCTTCGATTTCTATTTCTTCATTAATAATTCTTAATATTTCTTCTTCATTAAACTCATCTTCAATTTTATCTTTATTTCTATTGATAGATTTATAATCTTCAATATTATTATTAATTTGGTTTTTGTCTATGTCATTCCTGAAATTCTCATTATCTTTTTTCATAGCATTTCTATTGACATTAAACATAATATTATATTTGTTTTTATAATGTATAAAAGTTTTTTCTTCTTCTAGTTTTTTTGTTGATGAAAATGTTTTCAAATCCAATAACCCATTACAGTATAGAGCTGCATTTGGGAATTCTTCTCCAAATAGCTTAAACAAATCTTCTTGTTGTAATGGAAAATCATTTCCTTCAGAAGAATTCAATTCTTGATGTATTTTTTCAGATATTTCCTTATATATTTTTTTACTTTTGACTAATTTACTATCATTTTCATCCAAATTTCTTTTATACAAAAGCTGAGAAACATATCTATTGATATATTCTTTTGAATAAGTCCTTTCCAAATCATCACCTTCTTCATATCTATGGGAATTCAATGAAATTAATTTATTTTCTTCAGGATCAAATACAGTTTGATAAAAAAACATACAAACTGATTTTTTTGCATTTTCCAAATAATTCTCTGGAATTTTAGTTTTATATCTTTCAATGAATTTCATCTCATGAAAAACATTTTCCATTTTCTTATATTTTTCAAATAATGCCATCCCAGTTTTGAATCCAAATCCTTTGATAGAAGGTAAATAATCACATCCACTCATTACAACCAATTCAAGAAAATTTACATAGGGCATATTTTTTATATCTCTGATTAATTTATCACTGTAATTTTCAATAGGACTATTACGAAAAGCCTCATAATTTATATTCATACAGGTTCCTTCTGGATTCAATTTCATTACAATATTCCGAACTCCTAATGCAATTAAATCGGAATCTTCACTTATGGCAAAATCTGCATAATTTTTTCTAACCAAATAGGCTATTTGACTATCAGCTTCATAAGGAGCTACGATGACTTTTATTTCTAATTGCTTTAAAATTTCAATTAATGTATTTTTCATTTTATTTTTAATTTTTAATCCTCGTTTAAAAAATTTTTTGCTTTCATCTTCATTTCCTGCATTTTTCAATAATTTGGCTTTTTCAATATTAGTTTCTCTATTTTCTCTTCTTTCTTCTTCAATTTTTTCTTTTTCTTTTACTGTTTTTCCATCGAAAACAACTATTGGAGTTATATTATGGACTTTTAAAAGCGCCAACATTTTCAAAGGGTAATTTAAATACAAATCTGATTTTTCATCTTGTGATGTATTTGCTGCACATGCATAAAGGCCTTTATAAAGCCAATTCATTATATCTATTGCCGCAGTGAGATTTGCAAATTCACTAATATGTTTTCCTTCTGTAATTGGTCCTAGTTTTCTTAATAACTCACTAATTCCCATTTATAGGAAATCTCTTCATATGATTAAAAATTAAAAATATTTATTAAAAATTTGAATAATTATCCAAGAAAATTAATAAGAAATGAATAATAAAAAGCAAAACCAAATTTCATTAATTTTATTTTATTCTTTTATATGGGAGAAGTAATTTGATAATTTTTAATTTACATTTAACTCAATTTTATTTAGTTGAAATTATTTAATTTATTAAAATGATTATTCTTGAATGAGGGCTTTTTTAATTCTTCGAAATTTGTTAATTTTTTATATTGTTAAAATGTCGTCATATTAATTTTTTTTATTCAACTATTAATTAAAAATTATGAGAATGATTTTCGAAGGTTTCTTTATAACAACAAAATAAAATTTATAATTTTAAAACATCTATTTTAAAAAAATAAATTTATAAATCATTTATGAAATTAGTTTTTCGCAAAATTTTATCTTTAGATTATAATAAATTATTACTAAAATTAAATGATTGCTTTGGAAACTCTTGAGGCAAAGAAGATTGTACGAATGAAGAATATTTTAATTATTCCTCCTTCTGAAAGAGATGATAAAACACTTTTAGAGATTATGGCTTATACAAAAGTAAATTTGAAAGAAATTTATTTAGTTTTTATTTCAAATAAAAAATAAGTTATATTTTTTTAACGAACAATAAAAAGTAGAATTTTAAATTATTCGAGAATATCTCATTATCAGATGTTCATAAGAATTTAGCAAGAGAAATAAAGTTACAAAATTTCAAAAAAAATGAGATTATTTATAAGCAAGGTGATTTTGGAGACTGTTTTTACTTTATATTATCTGGAACTGTTGATGTTTATATCAAACAAAAAGCATTTGAGAACGATCCAGATTTTATTAAAATAGATATGCCAGAGAAAGATGTAAAATTTAATTTATATGATTAATTCTGTTTTTGAATCTATCTTTGAAATTTCAAAAAATAATTCTCGAATTGAATTAAAGGTTATATAATTTAGAAACTTATAGATGAACTAAAATTTGGTCAATCCTTTGGTGAATTATCTTTAATATATGGAGTTCCAAGAACAACAACTATGATTGCTACTAATTCTGTAAGTTTGATAAGATTAGAAAAATCTAGTTTCGATAAACACATACCTAATTTTTTTGAAAAGCAAGTTAACGAATTACTTGAATTTTTAAAAATATGTCCAATATTTTATCAATGTTCAAGAGAAATTTTATTAAAGTTAGCAATAAGAAGCGATTTTCAAAAATATAATTCGGATAGAGAAATTTTAGGAAAGACTTACAAAACAGAATATATTTATTTGATTCGTAGTGGTTATGTTCGAGTAAAAATTTTGATCAATTAAATATATTTAAACAAAATTAGAAGATAAAAAATTTAGTTTATAAAAATTAATCATATAATTTAAATATTCGAAGGTTAGTAAAACGCTCAATTTTATAAAAGATGAAGGAAACTTGAGAAATAAATTAAGAAGAGAAAATAAATGTTATATTAATAATCTAAATAAATCACGTGAATTTTCTGAAGATAAATTCATTGAAATAATATCGATGGGTCCTACTGAAGAAGATTTGAATCAAAATAATTTTGAAAGAAAAACTATAAATTTAGAGGTCTTAAAACCAGGAGATATGTTTCCTTGTTATTTCTGTGTAAATAAGATTACTTTAGATGTAGATTATATTTCAGAAAGTCCCTGTGAAGTAATTATTATGAAAATTTCTGACATCCAAGAACTTTTTCCAGTAAATTATTAGAATTCATTTTTGGTTTAATCAAAATTATTAATCAATTTTTTAAATGCATTTAGGATGCATATAATTTTATATTAAAATGTGCCAAATCATATCCTGATGATGATTTCCTTAGGAAATTTTATTATTTTAATACGAGATGGATTAATTTTAAAAATAGATTAAAACACAATATAATAGCAGAATCCAGAAATAAAGATTTGTATATAAATTTTAAAATAATCTATGAAATTGTTTTTAAAATAGGAATATAAATTTAATTCAATTTTAATTAAATAATTTAGACTTGATTACAAAAATTCAAGAAATAAGATTATGGAAAAGAAAGATTTGCATTCCATTGAATTACCTTCTATTTTCAAAAATAAATCTTATGTAAATTAGTATTTGTAGATATTTATAAAATTATCTTAAATTCTATAAATTTTTTGTATTTTTAAGATTTCGATTTTTATCCCATAGTCTTAATAAACTAATAATTTCTCCAAAGTTGAACTGATTTTCGATTAATTTAACAAATTTACTTACTAAATTACTGGATCATTTATTTCATAATATTTATTCTAAAAAATTTTATCTATAAAAATATTAAAAGTCGTGTAATTAAATAATAAAAATTTGTCTGATAAACCCAAAAATATATAAAAATTCGCAGCCCCTACGCGGATTTGAACCACGGACCTCTCGCTTACTAAGCGAACGCTCTAACCACTGAGCTATAGGGGCTGGTACAAACTCATTAAAAAATAAATGAAAATAAATCATTTTCTTAAATAAAATAATTTAGTCTTTTTATTTGAAGATTATTTGTTTGATGTTTATTTATTAAAATAAATTTTTTTTATTATCCTAAAAATAAATTTATAAAACAATTTTTCACATATTATTAAATTTAAGAAAATTTAATTATTCCTCGAATTGAAATTTATTTAGGAAAATCGAAAAATAGATCTATAAAATTTTTAAAAATTAAATGAAATTTATTAATATTCCTTCTTGGATATTATTAATTGTTTATTATTAAACAAGCTCCTTGAGAAGCTTTTGTACTAAAGAAATAATCATCTATATTAAGTTTCTTATCATCAAAATTCAAATTAAAGTTTTCTACATAGTATTCTTTCAAATTTTCTAATATTTCATTCAAATTTTCATTTTTGACCATAATCACAGCACAACCTCCCCAACCAGCACCAGTAAGTCTGGAGCCTAAAACACCATTTTTTTCGCAAAATTTTATTAATTTATCCAATTCAACACTAGAACATTCATATAAATCTTTGCAACTATAATGACTTTCATTCATTAATAACCCTAAATTATTTGCCCTTTCTTCCTCTGAAGAATATTTTGAAGATTGACAAATTGAATAAAAATTTTCGACTCTCTTTGATTCTTTACAAACATGAATCAATCTATTCTTAAGAGAAAAATAATCATTTTTTGATAAAACTTCTTCATAATAAGGTACTTTTTCTAAAATTTTATTAATTATATCTATTCCACCTAATTCAGATGATATATCATCTAATTTGTATTCATCATTCCTTAGATTTTTTGAAATAATTTCCTCTAATTCACTAAATGTTATTTCATTATTTTTTGTTGGGAAATTATTTTTAAGTTCTATTAATATCTCAGGAACATAATTTAAATTCAATTTTTTTGCTATTATCGCTAAACCTAGTTTATTTTCGACAACTCTTTTATTATATCTAAAAGCTAAAGTATCTATTTTGGTTGACTCTGTTAATGAATTAGCAATAATAAAGCTGACATTATTTGGTAAAATAACTGTTCTAGCCTTTAAATTTGGGGTAAATTCAATTAACTTCGCCTTTCCTTTTTCGCCACAAATACTTATAGTTTGATCCATCCCTCCGCAAGCAGTTCCAACACTTCTTTCAAAATTTATTGTTGCATTTGCTATCTCAAATTTTGAAAAATGTTTTTCTAGATTAAATATTTTGAGAGTTGCTAAAGCGCTTGCAACAGTTAAAGCTGAAGAAGAAGATAAACCACTTGAGCATGGAATATTTCCTGTTACTAGAAAATTTATTTTTGAAATTTTTTGAGATTTCAACTTATTTAAATCAATATTCAATCCTTTTATTATGGAATTAAACCCTGCAATAATATAATTTATCCAAGTATGAGGCTTTATAAATTCCAAATTGAAATTATTCTCATCAATTTCAATGATTGAACTTTTATACAAATCCGGCTTCATATGTCTAATCTCTAACAAAATTACATTTTCATTATTTATTTGAATTTTCTCAAAATTACAAGCAATTAAGATGTCATTCTCTATAGTCATTGGTAATACGGAAAATCCTGCATAATCGATATGTTCTCCTATTATATTGACTCTTCCAGGTGCTCTTGCTATAAAAAATAAATCTGAAAGGAAAAAATTATTAAAACTTTCTTTGACTTCTTCGAAAATTTTTAATTTTTTATTAAATTTATTTTCATTATCTAAATTATGGGTTTCGTAAATATCATCAATAAAGCTTTCTTTTAATTCTTTATTATTTGCATTTGATGATTCTGCAGATTGGAAATAATTAAATAATGGGATGAAATCAGATTGTTGCATATTAAATAATATAATTATAATTAATTATTAAAGTTGAAAAATTTTTCTTTTTGGAGAATTATTCGGAGAAATTAACTTTAATGATGCTAAAATAAATAAATATTAATATTTTTTTAAATAAAGAATAAATAAGTTTTTGGAAATTAAATTTAATTAAAATAATATAAAAGAAAGAGAGAGGGGGA
>Ga0194116_10008204_pt1 | contig 10639 bp, 3 predicted proteins | sample TA2MahsurfametaG_4_FD_148617 | JGI IMG/M metagenome (GOLD analysis project Ga0194116, IMG submission 148617) | Freshwater microbial communities from Lake Tanganyika, Tanzania - TA2015008 Mahale S9 surface | ecosystem: Environmental > Aquatic > Freshwater > Lake | place: Tanzania: Lake Tanganyika... | reverse complement strand
TTTAGAAGAAATTTGTTTTCCTCTATCTGGGCTAGCACCAGTTGTCCCACTTGCTCCCGTAACTGCAACGTCTGTAGTCGACGTAACAACAGAAGAACCAGTTACACCTGAGGTAGCAGCAGGAGTTACAGTAACGGTGGTTCTAGCAATATATTCAGCCTGAGTTTCCCAAGATCCTGAATATAATTTGGTCTCTGTCCCGTCCTGAGTCTTGGTTATTATATAGAAGTCACGGGAAATAAATCCTAGAATCTTTTTAGAATTAGTATCAACAACCTTAAATGCTATCTGACCTGCAGATGGATTGGAAACGCTGGATTTATTTTTTATGTTCTCAACTCTTACACTTTGACCAGTACTATCAAGAAAAACTATATAATAGCTAAGAGATGTGCCTAAATCTATTATTTCAGGAGATGTTCCATCTTTGTAATTATAGACAGTAAATTTGTAAAAGTTATCGAAAGGATCAACAACTATTTTACCTTTACCCTGTCCAAATATTTGGGTTGCACCAGGGACAGAGGTTTCTGAAATTATATCCCCATTCTTATCGACAACCAGAGTTTCTTTAGTTATAGATATGTTGTTATCTTTATAAAAAACAGGTATTCTTTTCTCTATTGGAGAAGCAGGATTAGGCATAACCCCTCCAGATACTACATTAGGAGCTTGTATTATTTTGTTATATACCTTCTGAGCATAAGCTCCAGTAGTAAGTGATATAACGTTATTTTCTCTGCCGTACTTATTTACGTCAAATGAACTATACGAAGATCTTCTTATTATCTGATTTTGATTACCTTTGTTTACAAGCCTCATAGTGTAATTTACAAGGAAAGATGTAGTTAAAGGATTTATTAGAACCGGTCTAAATATACCAGGAGCATTAAAATCTTGTGTTTGTGTGCTACTAAAATTGTAGGTTGTAATATATGATAATCCAACTTGTTCTTTTACTTCTATTTCATTTATAACATAGTAAACGTTACCAACCTTACCCTCAGCATTTAAAAAATCCTCTAAAAAATTGCCATCCCAAGTTGGATAGAATTCTAAATAATTATAAAATTGATTCTGCTGTATAACAGCAGCTAGAGATGAAAAGTTATCCTTGGGTATTACTGCTAAAGAATTTCTAGACTGCGCTATATAATTTTCATATCCATTTTTAAGAACAGTCTGTGATATTTCGTATAAGCTTACATTTAAAGGAGCATCTTTTAAAAATCCATTACCATCTGAAGATATCTTAGCTGCTAATGTGTTTGCCTGAGCCGGTGTGTTTGCTAGAATATCAAATTCGTAAACCATATTAGCATAAGCAGGAATTTTAATCTCAATATAGTGATCATAAAGAGCACCTCCTAAATAAATAGGATTAGGATTAAGAACAGCGGAAGTAGTATCAGACTTTGTTATTAATCTTTGAAATATAGTGGCTTTTTTACCAGTTCTTTCTTGGAATTCACCCTTTAGTATTATTCCATCTATGTTTTCAAAGTTATATCCAGCTACAATATGAAATTTTATTGTATCATAGTAAACCCCTATGTTAGATGGAAAAACAACAGGAAGATTATTTACCGACGTTAATTTAGAATCGGTATCCAAATAAGGAACTAAATAATCCTGATCTAATGTTACGAATCTATTTTTGTCTGTCTGAACAACACTAAGATCTCTTACGTTACCAGTAGTAGCTTCAGCAGAGGGATTATTTAATATCTGAACGGAATTATTAAAATAACCATTAACTATTTTCTCAAATCCTATAGCTGGCGTCCCTGTATTAACATAATAAATCTCGGGAGTTGGAGCGGTAGTGTAATCATACTCCATCAATAGATAACTACCAAATTTTATGAATCTTTCTGTAGAGGTATAAGCCATGATTTATATATCACTTAGAATTTAATGATGGAATATTGTATTCCCACCCCTATGTTAAACATTGCACCAGCAATTGGTTTTCCATTCAAACCGTACCCTGCACCAAGTCCTATACCAACATAAGGACCAACAGAGAATTTCTTATTAGGGAACATGTTCTTTAAAACAGTAGATTTATAAGGATCAATAATAGCTCCCTCGATATCAGTTATCTTCATTCCTGGATATTTAGGGGTTACAAAAATTTCTAAAGATTTATTTTTTTCTCTCAATCCAGTTACAAATGAAAATCCCATCTCGTCTTCATTTATTCTTGTTAATCCTGGTGTAACCTTATTAGTAATTGAATCTATTTTGAAGAAGCTATTCCCTGAAAATTTTCTATAGTTATTTTCTGAGAATGTGGTATCAAATTTCCAATCAAGGCTATAACTTCCATCAGGATAAACAGTGAGATAATTATTAACATATTGCGTATCTGTTTCAACAACTGTTTCTACATCATGTATTACAATAACATCACCCTTAACCTTTTTAAGCTCATCCGCAAGATTCTTATTTAATTCTTCTAGATTTTTCTTAGATGCAAGAAGAGTTTTTCTGACGTACATGTCCTCACCAGCTCTATTTTTTTGAAGTCTTACAGTGTCTTTTAACGCATCCAAATTGTGATTTTGTATAAACACCTGGGACTTAAGATCTGCGTTGCTACTACACTGTCTAAACAGCAATAAAAGCAAAATTGCAATAGCTGCAACAAGAACTATATCTTTTCTTTTAATGATTTTAGTAATTAAAGATTCTTTTTTCATCTTCTCTTGTTTTATTTAGTAGATCTATCGTCTCAATTGTTTTTCTTTTTAGATCTTCCAATTTTTGATCATTTTCTAATAGATCTTTTTTATCTTTTAAATGATTTTCTATTTCTCTTTCTAATCTATTCAGATCATCATGTATATCCGAATATCTTTGTATGAACCAATTTTTATCCATGATTAACCTATTTCCTGTATCATAAAGCTAACTGTAAGTGTTCCTGAGCCCACCCCTAATATTATAAAATCAGTGTATGTTGTTGTGGAATTATAGTGAACCACATCTATACCTGGATTACCTGGAGTGGCGCTAGTATACGTCGGGATTGCAATAACATTACTAGTAGAAAAAGGATTACTATAAGTTACTCTTAATCTTGCGGTGTTAAGCCCAGAAGCAACCATTCCTACGGTAAACCCTGTTCCATAAACTATAGTCGCTCCTGACCCGTTTATCTGAGCAACAGCTTTACCAGATATCATATTGTATATAGGGGTCCTTGAATTTAAAGTTATAGATCCACCTTGAAAAAGTCCGTCCCCAACGTTTAATGAATTGGTAATATTCCCACCTGAAGCATTAACATTACCGCCAAAGGTACCAGTTCCACTTATATTAAGATCTCCTATTCCGTTAATATTTCCTTTGGCACTTATTGCTGAATCTGTACCAGCTCCAGAAACTCCTATAGCTGCAGTATAATCTATATACTGTCCAACTGATATATTCTCGCCCTTATCACTTACAAAGAATCCAGTGGGACTTGCTGGTGTTGTTCCGTTAATTTGTACTTTAGCACCAACTGCAATTGCAACAGATCTATTAGCTGATGGTCCAGTAGATGCTGCAAGCGGAACATAAGATGTTATTTCAAGTCCATTAGGGTAATTATTAACACTAAATCCAGCAGCATTAAGAGCTATACCTTTAATTTGTGTAGTACTATATAAATTTCTAGATATTTTAAGTAACGAATTACCACCAAATTGCGCATTAGTTCCAGTTGATCCCATATTAAATAGAGATACAGGGTCGTTAGTTCCGATTGTTTGTACTCCTGTTACAACTAAGCTATGATTATTTCTAGTATTTAATTGGAAAGTAGATCCTGTTAGGGGAGTTAGCTCTGGTGTTATATTAGAAGAGTTAGTCCCTATAGAAACCCCTCCATTAGTGGAACCAGAAGCACCCCAAACACTAACTAGAGGAGCTAAAGACGCACCCACATCAACCCTATTAATACCTCCTGTTCCGTTAGAAAATATTTCTAAGAGCCTATTAGAATTACTAGTTTGTATCAAAGTTTTTCTAGCGGTTGTGTTGGAATTATAAACTCCCGAATTAGTAAAAGTAGAAATAGAAAATACCGGACCCGTTACCCCAGTATTATTAATATTTGTAATTTTATGGTGATAACTTATAAGAGATTTATTGGAGCTAAATGTATATCCCGTTCCTGTAAAGAATTCTTGAGTGATATCAGGACCAGTTCCCGCTGATGTTATCCCTTCAGTAGAATCAAAAGTTCCGTCGCCTATTATTGTTCTTGGGGAATAGTTAACACCCTTAGTTTTTACCTGTATACCTGGGCCATAGCTAGGGGATGTAACAAATAACTGAGGATATCTACCAGCTCTTTCAGAAGGACCAGTGGTTTGTATACCTCCGGAGTTATCTCCAGTTGGATTAGTATATCCAAACATAGAATGTCCCTCTACAAATAATACTCCTTTATCGTCGTTAGGTGTTCCTGATTGACCAGTAAATAAAACGGAAGTATGATACGAGGGTGTTTTAGATACACTGGAGTTTCCGTTAACTGCTAATCTTCTCGAATCATTTCCCGTTTGTTTAAATTGTCCAGTTCCGAGTCCAAGTCCTAGACCAGTAGAATTTGCAAATAATGGAGCAAGTGCTTGGTTAACCGGTGTAGATGAATTATTAGAAAATTCAAAAAATCCTCCATTAGTACTAGCATCTATAAAAGTTCCTCTATTTATAGATGAGGTTTTAAGTAATATATTATCACTAGTAGAAGTTGCAGTTACTTCACTACTGCTTAAAATATTTATTCCAGATTCTGCAGTTGCTCCACTCGAAACTATTCCTATAGATCCTTTAGGGTTAGTAAAGCTAAGGTTATAAAAATTTAAACCCGCTCCCGATGCTCCGGATGGATTAAATGATAAATCCCACCCTATATACGGATTATACGAACTGCTTGCTGAACCAGATCCTCCTGGGGTTACATCATATGTAGATCTACCAAAACTAATAAGCTTAGTCCTATCATCTTTTGTAGATACTTTTAGTTTTGAATTTTCAAAATTTAAATTATCTATAGCTGTACCTCCTGGTGTATATTGACCAACTGTAGAATCTGAAAGAACTAAACTCTTGTCATCCGCGGTAGCTCCTGCTATAAGTATAGCTTGTGCAGTAGCTCCTCCAATTATATTAATAGGTGTTATCTTTTGAAATAAATCACCAGCATTTAATCCGTATCCAGTATTAACCCACCCAGTTGCAGTAAAAACATAAACATCCTGATTAGCAGAATCAGGATCTAACCAATAGTCTCCTAGTGTTGGGTAAGTCCATGGATTAGATCCAGTAATTCCCCCGGAAGCTGGCTGAGCATCTTGAACAAACCATTTAGTTCCAGAAGGTCCTTGAGCACCCTGAACCCCTTGAGGTCCTTGTGGTCCTATTGGACCAGTTGGACCTATTAATCCTTGCGATCCTTGAGGTCCTCCTCCTGCGCTTAATATCTGGTCAAAATTGTAGTTTAATTTGTCTACTATAGTTGATTGGTTATCCCCTTGTAGAATGTTTAATATATTAATCTGTGGCATCTCTTCTTATAGTTACATTATATATCAAAAATCCATCCCTCTATTAAATTTTTCCTATATCTATAGAGAAACAAACAGAATAGTTAAAAGAAGGATCCTTAGGTATTCTAAATTCATATCTTAAGTCACTAACCTTTGTGTATCTAACATCATCGGAGTTAAAATACCCGTTTATTAATTTTTGATAATCTGCTAAATTTCCAATAACAGGAGTTAGTGTTTCTGAAGACGTGACTGGTATTTTTTTAAGATATCCCTTATTTAACTTCGACTGAAATATTGGAATGATATTTTGGTTCATATATTCTTTAAAGTCGTCATCAACATCAGATGTACTACCAAAACCAAATTCAGGAACTATGAATTGAGAGAATGATTGCTTACCTCCATTTTCAAGGAAATATCTATTAAGCATCCTGTCCATAAGTATTACTCCTTTAAGTTCAGTTGGTGTATTTTCCCACAATATCTCATAATTAGGGTAGTTGTTGTAATTTAAATCAAGAACATCCTTTAACGATTGTCCATATACTAGCTGTTTCTGTGAATTTATTAGATCAGGGGTTTGCATAAATTTGCTACCAAAGAAAGATTTTTGTTCTTTCATTACCCTAGTACCAGGTAAATTAACATAACCAGTCGGTCCATTATATTCTCTATAAAAACCAGGATCCCAAGAGCTTTCAAAAATAGAAAGATCTCTCTTGTCTACCGGAGTTTCACCTATTATGTTATAGACAGGATTATAAGGAGAATTTTGACCTATCCTAAATATCCATTGCGGCGAATATTTATAATAGTTTGTGTTTTTAGAAACTCCAAAGTTTTCTTTATACGGTCCAAATGAACAATAAGAATATTCTATAGAATCTATAATTTTTATATTGCCTCCCATATATTTTCCACCCTCTACAACGTAGTAAACAACCGAAGGATAATCATAAGGTACATTTAACTCTACATATGATCCAAGAGTTCCTGGGGTTCCAAATAAAGTGTATCCCTGAGATATTGAATCATTAACAATATTATTTCCGCGTGAACTTTCTGAAAAGTATATTTGATATCCGGAATTGCTAGAATCACTAAGATCAAAATAGTAAGTTACTCCTTTAACTAAGCTTATTTCTTCCTGCGGAATACCATTTATTTCTAAGCAATATTGAGAACCTATATCATAATTTTTATAATTTGAATTCTTCTCTATAACTTTTACATTAAAAGTATTGTATTCTGGTATTACCCATTCTGGTGAGTCATATTTTACATTTTCAAATTTAAGTATCTCCCTAAAGTTAGGAACATATTCTCCACCATATCTATATAATTCGCTTTGACCATCTATATCCTCAGTTTTGTATCCTATATTAAATACATTAAGCTCCTGTGGTTTGTCAGTTATTTCTACAGGAACTATAACTGCATCCTGTTCAAAGAAAGATGGCTTTATAAACTCTAAAACAAATTGGTCCTCTAAAACCTTAGTGGTTTTAGATGAAGGATCCCATTCATAAGTTAAATAATCTATATAGGGATATCCAGTGTTTACCCAAAGAGAAAGATTAGCAAAAGATATTTTATCTAAAATATTTTCCCAATATCCTATACCACCCTGTCTTTGGTATATAGGTATATTAGATATAGTAACATAGTTAGCTATCGTTGGAATATCAACTGGCCCAGGTACACCAATATCATTAAAACTAAAATAATAATCCGGTCCAGTATTTGTGAAATTAATAACTCCCTGCCCAACTCCAGTGGGGAAAGGTAAATTGTATCCGGTATAAGGAGCTGGACCAGCAATTCCGTAGAATGACCCAGGACTAGTAGAATTAGGTCCTCCTGGTTGTGGTGTTACGCTAGGAAGATATGTAAAGTTTATCTCATCTCTTAGATCGGTTTCGTAATCTGGATTAGGAATAATATAAATTTCGCCCTCATTACCTACTGTTCCTCCGTTTACCGCTGAATATAGCCCGTTAGAATTAGGTGTGGAAGATATATTAAGACCAGATGATAGTTTTATGTCACCTACAGTTGGTAATTCTACAGATCCCGAAGGAAGCGAAACGCTAGGTGTAGTTGAAAAATAAGAACTGTCTAGTTTGTCTCTTAATGAGTAAAGCAAGAAATAATCAAGATCTAGGTATTGCTTTTCTGGACTTATATCCTCAAAATTTAAAACTCTAGAATCATCTATTAGTACTTTAACTATAAACGTTATATTCTTAAAAGTTCTATTTTCTATAACTTCGACCTTAACTGGTGTTTGTATTTCGTCTAATATATTTCGGATTGGTATTATAACACAAGAGAACTTATAATCGTCATAGAATCTATCATCCTCTATATAATTAATCGATTCCCCCTGAGCATAATCAGTAAATGTTCTTTTTATCCTTACTTTGGCGCCTCTAAAAAGCGTTTCTGAAAATTTACTACCGCTATTAAAATCAAATACTGAATACCTTTCAGTTAGATCTATTTTTCTTACTGTTGTGCTTCCTGGATAATATTGAGATAGATCATCTCCCTCTATAGAAAAATAATCTAAAAAATAATCCCTTAGAGATGGGTTTGCATCTTTAAGGTAGCTCTCGTTAATTTCTCCGCTTAAATAACTTCTGTCTTTATGTAAACTTTCCTCTGGAAAAGAGTAGGGAGGTTTTTGTAAGTGATACCATTCGTGGGTAAAATACTGAGGATCTTGACTTCTTCTAAAGAAACTTGGTGAAAAATTTAAAGGGCTAAAAGCTATATTAGAATTAAGCCTATATCCATTTCCTCTAACATCAGTTCCTCCTCTGTAAACCCATTTTGTTATGTAAGGTACAACTCTGCTGTTTGTTGCAAATGCTGGATTATAGTTATCTTTAGTGTAATCGTATTCTGAATCGAGCTTACCAAAATTTAACTGCTTATATTTTGTATCAAGCCCTATAGCATTATCTATAAATTCAAGTGACTGAACCCCATAAAATCCAGGGAAAGCATCAAGATCTGGATAGAATGAGTAGTCAAAATTACTAGACGTAACACCAGTAGTTATATTTCCTCTGGATGATAAAGTCGGGAAAACATTAGATTCTGCACCCGTAGACCCAGTAACTAAAAGATAGGTATCCTCACCTACTATTCCTTCAAAGAAATCGGGACCGGATATTGTGTTACCATTGTAATCTATAGTTGCACCAGATGATACAAAATATGTTTTTCCTGGTATTATTCTAGTAACACCATTAGGTTGTATATCAAGATATTTATAATATTCCTGTGTTGGTGTATATCCATATTGGCTATACCAGAAATCCATATCAATTTCTCTTAGGCCATAGAATGAAAATATTCCCAAGGGAACATCATAAGTGTTAAATGCAGATATAGTTCCAGATGTACCAAAAGCTATGCTCTCTGTGAAATTTGATATTTCTAACGTTGCATGGGTTTCAAAATCATTAAGTCCTACTATTTCTCCTTTTTGATCTCTAGCATATTGATCTATGAATCTATATTTACCGACGACAACAGATGCACCCTTATTTGAGTATTCTGGTAGATTACTAAAAGAATCGGTAGATGTATTTTTTATAGTTTCTATAAACGTTTTTCCTACCTCTATCTTGTTAGCATCCTCAATTTTTACCTTAACCCTCGTATTAGAATAATTAGATCCTCCTAAAAATGATTGTCTCTGGTTTATATCACAAGAATCTTTCTCGTTTATAAAAACTATACCTCTTCTAGAATCTGGCATCCTCTGTAGGGAAGTAAAATCTTGAAAGAAATCTAAATAGTATTTAGTATTTTCTTGTATACCTGTTGCATTAGTTCTTATTATGACTTCGTCCCCCGAGTTAAATGCCTCAAATGAATTATAATTAAAGCTATTAAAAATTCCAGTTAGTGCTTCCGCAATTTTTTCATTAGTTCCAAAGGGATGGTAATAATAGACTCCGTCTTGAGCATAGAAACTTCCTGGTCCCCATTCATCAACAGTGGAGGAAAGATCTGATGCCTTTATTATGTCATACTTAGCTCCTGGTAATCCGTTATACCCTAATGGATTATAAAATATAAAAGCATTCTCACTATAATTATTAATCTCTCCACCTATTCTAATAACGCTATAACCTCTTCCTTTTTCTCCTGTATTAACCGCTGGATATTGCTTTCTAGTATCTTTTTCTTTACCCGTAAGTAGAGATAGATCTAGGGAAGTATCTTGTATTACTAATTGATCCTCATATCCATTTATTCCATAAACAGAATATACAGGATCTGGTGAGATATTCCCGTAATCCTCATATCTTTTAAGAGAATGAAAATTACCTTTTTTATCCTTGATCCAAAAAAGTTTAGTCTGTTCAAATATATTTACATCATCAGAATTAGGAATTATACCAGATATTTTAGAGGAATCCAAATATAATCTTACACCATTATCGTTATATTGAAAATAAGTTGTCTCCTGATCGTAATATCCTTTATTGTTTTTTTCAGGTACGGGAGTATTTCCAGAGGAGCCTTGACTTTTGTAAAGTGCATTACCATCAAGCTTAAATTTAGCTATCTCCGGCGCATTTACATACAATCCAAAATATCTATTTATGGTATAGTTATCTGAATCATTATCACTGAATAGAAATTCAAGATTTAATAGTTTATAACTAACTATTCCGTTGTTTCTGAAACCGTTTGTTATAAAATCTTCGAATCCTATTTGTGTTTCTGGATTTTTATAATAGTCTATTAAGAAGTCACCTTTTTTATCAAATATCCCAACTTGATAATTTACACCATTAAATGTTGTCAATTGATTATCCTCGAATCTAACATCTATTAAACTATCAGTATACCCTGGAGTTGTTTTAATTTTTCTTAGATATTTACCGATCTTAGAGTCTGCAGTCAAATCAAAAGTTGCTATAGCAGTAGACTTAGGTAATATCTTATCATAAAAATGATTACCAGTATCTTCAACATTAGACAGATTATATAAAGGATCTAGTAATATAACTGATCCCTGTCCTTGAACAACATTAAAAGTAAAAGTTGTAGCGGTAAAAACATTA
>Ga0194116_10008201_pt1 | contig 10641 bp, 12 predicted proteins | sample TA2MahsurfametaG_4_FD_148617 | JGI IMG/M metagenome (GOLD analysis project Ga0194116, IMG submission 148617) | Freshwater microbial communities from Lake Tanganyika, Tanzania - TA2015008 Mahale S9 surface | ecosystem: Environmental > Aquatic > Freshwater > Lake | place: Tanzania: Lake... | reverse complement strand
GAAAAATTCCTGAGCTTCTTCTCGTGTTCTAAACATATAAATTTTAGGAGGATTAATGGTAATAGATGTTAATCTAATTCTTGCTACTTCATCTTGGTAACATTGAAAATCATAGCAACCTTCATGCTTATTGTGAATTACTAGGTATCTTATCATTATGATATACTATTATAGAAAGATTGGTTTAAATAGTTTATCTTAATAATTATTTATATATTTAACGAGTGTACTTTCCTGCCGCTACAAATGTATCAGCTATAAAAATGATAAATATGCCTAAAAAAGAATACAATATAACTTCTTCAGTTACATTATTTGTTTTTTCGTCTTGTTGATCCTCTAAAAGTGATATAACATAATTAAGTTTTTGAGTTAAAATATCTTGCGACTGATATGAATTATTTGTATCAGTATTTTGTGGTTCTCTATAAGCATAATATGGAGTGTTTAAATTATTTTCTTGTGATTTATAACCAGGTAATACTGATTTATAATATTCTTCGATACTTTTACTGTTACCATAATTGCTGTAATCATTTAGCTCTAATTTATCACCATTCGCATCATTTGGACTAGGAGCTTTTCCAACAGTTCTACCTAAAGGGCTTATAAATCCTTCTTTGGGTGGCGTAGTTTTCAATACACCCATTGATTCCGGTTTTGGGGGTGGATTAAAAAAATCCTTTTCATCATCATCCTCTTCTTCACTAGTATTATGAATTTCTTTTAAAACTGAACTAACTTTATTTGTATCAAAATTCTCAATTTTAGGATATTTTCGTTGAGTTCTTTTATGACGTTTTTGATTTAGAATATTATCTGAACTATCTGAATTATTTGGTAATGTTATGTTTGTATTATCATCAATTGGAGCTGCGAACATTGCTAAAGACATTCTCTTATTAAAAATTTAGATAATAATTTGTAAAACAGACTGAAATAATTTATAAAAAAATTATATCATATAATTTATATAATGGCCATTAACCTGATTAGTAAAAATAATATAGGAATTATTACTACACTTATTTTAGTTATATTATTATCTGAGTCTAGATTTTTTGATTTTTTAACAGAAACTCATTTAGGTAGAATGATTCTTTTGGCTTTAATAATTTTAATTACCTACACAAATAAAATATTCGGTTTATTAGCTGTATTATTCATTATTTGTGCTTTTAAATTAAATGATATTAATTTATATAATTATGAAGGGTTTACATTCCAAAATATGAATGAAGAGAAAGGTTCGACTAAACAAATAAATTTGACTAAAGAAAAGGATTTGACTAAAGCAATAGATAGTTTTAAAACAGAGTATGATTCAAAAAAAATAAATCTCATTACACCAAATGTTGATTCATCCCAAATAACCACTATAACATCTAGTAGTATTTCAAGCAATGCTCGCGAGGGGTTTTGTATGTCAGATAAAGAATTGAATATATTGAGGGGAAAGCAATCAAACGCACTTCATGTTTCAAGTAAATCGAGAGAACAAAATGACGCAATTGAAGCAGCGGATAACTCAGTTTTCTCAAGCGGATTTTCAATATTTTAAACCAGTGAAGATTTTATAACTTGTAAAAACGGCACCCTTTAGGGGCGCCTTGTTATAAATTTCATCCGGTTCATCTGAAAAGATTTGAAATGCTGTACCATTTCAAATCTTCAAGGGTGTAAACGTCATTTTTATTGTTTTTAAATATTTTATAAATATAGATGACGATGCTTGAAGGATTTGGTAAAAAAATTAAAAAGGGATTTAATAAAACAGTTGATAAAGGAAAAGACGTGGGAAAAGACGTAGTTGACGATGTAGGGGGTGGTATAAGTCAACTTCAGAACGATCTAGAGAAAGAGCTAAACAATGTTAAAGAAGAACTAAATAGAGCTCAAGCAGCTAAAAATGTAGCTGAAACAGATAATAAAACTGTTACAGGCTGGAGAGACGACGCTCTAAAGATGGAATCACAATATAAAGTATATAAAAACGTAGCTGAAAGTTCCAAATTACTCGCTGAAGCAACTAAAACACTCACAATAGCTGAAATAGATAAGCAAACTGTTACAGGCTGGAGGAACGACGCTATAAAGATGGAATCACAATATAAAGAATATAAAAAAGCAGCTGAAAATTCCAAATTACTCGCTCAAGCAAATAAAACCCTCACAATAAATGACATTGGAAAAATACTTAATGAAACCAATGACAAATTTAAAACAGTAAAAAAAGAAGTTGAATTAAATAAAATAACAGCTCAACTGTATAAAAACCTAGCTCAAGAAGCTAGAGATGAAGCGTTAAAACAACTTAAAAACGCAGAAGATTTCGCTGGAATACGAGGAAGCGATGCTATCAAAATATTCCAAAATGCCAAAGAAGTAGCCGAATTAGATAAAATAGCAGCAGAAAAAACTAAAAAACTAGCAGAAGATGCTAGAGATGAAGCAAGAAAACAACAAAAATTACTTCGAGATGCTAAAAAAGCAGCTGAAAATGCGAAAAAATTAGCAGAAGAAGCTAAACAACAAGCAGAAAATGAAGCTAAAAAACGAGGGGAAGAAGTATTAAAACGAGCTGAATTTTTTAAAAAAATGGCTGAAGATGCTAAAAAAGCAGCTGAAACAGCTAAGAAAACAGCAGACCTTGCTTTACATGAAGCAATAAAACAAGAAAAATTACTTCGAGATGCTAAAAAAGCAGCTGAAAATTCAAAAAAAATTGCCGAAGAAACTAGGAAAAAACTTGAAACCCGAATAGCGGGATTAACAATAATAGGACAACTACTAGGACCTGTAGAGGATTTAAAAAATACATCAATTAAAACTTTAAATTCATTACATATAACAAATAAATATGTAAAAAATATTTATTAAATGTATACCATTAAATATTCTTTATAAAAATGTAACAAAACATATTACATTTTTATATGACATAATATGTAAATATTATATGGAACAACTATTTATTTTAGGAAAATTATCATATATTAAATTTAAAATTTTTTACTTATATTCAATTATTATATAAATATAAATGAAGTATAGTTTTCTTTATGAAATTTACAAAAATTATCAAAATACATTTTTGTATTTACTATTTGGTATTTTAATATTAACAATCTTATCACAGTTTAACTATATTAAAAATAGTATTATGGAAGGATTTGACGCTGGTCCGTTAAATAATGAAATAAACTCACTAAAATCTCAAACAGAACAGATAAAAACTGACACGATAAATATAAATAACGCAACAAAATTAATACAAGAGGAGGTAGATAGACTAAGAAAAAATATAACACAGCTAGAGACTGATATCAACAATTTAAATTCGGAAACACAGCAGATAAACAATGAAATAGCAAGTCTAAGAAGTCAATTCAAAGATCAAGGTTAAACACGACAATAAATAATAAATATTTAGTGAAAAAAACGCAGTAGAATATATATATAGAAAAGGTGTAAAATGAATATGTATTCTGTAAAAAGATTTTTAAGCAATATATGTATGAAACAATTATATGTTAAATTTATAAAATTAATATTTATATGTTTAGGTATTTTATTATTTTGTTTGATAATTTTAAATTTATTTGATAACAATAATGAAATATATATTATTGAAGAAGGGTTAAGTACCAATGAGTCACCAGGAATTCCTTTGTCGCAAGGTGGTGGTCAGGATAAGAATTATACGGAAAACGAATTGTATAATATAAAATCATCAACAGACCAACTAGTATTAGAAATAGACGATATTAAAAGAGAAATCACAAATATACAGCAGCAAACAAAAGTATTAACAGAAGAAAAGGACCAAATAGAGTCACAAATCAAACAATTAGATAAAATTGTTTTTCTATAAGTAGGCAAATATTTACTGGAAAATACAATATAAAATTAAATTAACCATTTTAAAAAGTCCTTTATTTTTTTTCGCTCGATGTAATATAAATGAATTACATGAATCGTTATAAAATTTATAAAAATACAATTATTTATTTATTATTAGGTATTTTTATGGTTATAATATTATCACAAATTTATTATGTTAAAAATAATATCAAAGAAGGAGGTGTTTTCAAAAAAATCAAAAAAGGTGTATCTAAAACAGTAAATACTGTATCAGACGCTACGAAACAAGCTGAAGAAGCAGCAAGAAGGGAAGCAGAAGAAGCAGCAAGACGTGCAGAAGAATCAGCAAGAGCAGCAGAAGAAGCAGCAAGAAGACAAGCAGAAGAAGCAGCTAGAGCAGCAGAAGAAGCAGCTAGGCAAGCAGCAGAAGAAGCAAGAAGACAAGCAGAAGAAGCAGCACGTTTAGCGGAAGAACTCAATATAGCAAACGCATTAAACGATTTAATGAGAAGTTTGGTGAGTTTTAAAAATGTAGCATTAAACGTCTCAAATTCATTATAAATTACAAAAAAATATATATTTTAAAAATATTAGATAAATATAGATGGGTAAGTGGTATAGAGTAGATAAGAAAGCAAAGGAACTTAAAAAACAAGCAGAAAAAGCAGCAGAAGATGCAGTTAGACTAGGAGAAGAACTAGCAGCAGAAGCAAAAAGACTAGCAGAAGAAGCAGTTAGACAAGCACAAGAAGCAGCTAAAGAATCTGCTAGACGTGCGGAAGAAGAAGTAAAAAGACAAGTAGAAGAAGCAAGAAGACAGTCTGAGGAAGCAATCAGACAAGCAGAAGAAGTAAAAAGACTAGCAGAAGAAGTGAAAAGACAAGCAGAAGAAGAAAATCAACTAATTAAACAAGCTAAACAATTGGCTGAAGAAACATATAATGTAGCTAGAGTAGATAAAATAGCAGCTGAAGAACTGAAAAAAACAGCTGAAGAATTAAAAAATCAATCTGAAAAAGTTAGAGGGTTTTCTAACCAAATTTTGTCATTAACTAGTGAAAAAATTCAAGCCAAACAAGCTATGAAATTAGCTAAAGAAGCAAAAGATGTAGCTCAAAACCTAAAAAGTGAAGCAGAAAAAGCTAGAGAGCTTGCTACCCAACGCTGGGAAGTAATTTACAAAAATCTATTCGAAAAATTAAATAATGAACTAAAAAAAGTCGAAGAAGCTAAAAAAATAGTCGAGGAAGCTAACAAAGTAGCGAAAGAAGTAAACCAAACAGCTCAAAATGCTAGAAATGAAGCGATAAGACAAGAACTGTTAGCTAATCAAGCTAAAACAGCAGCATTCAATGCTAAAAATATAGCTATACAAGTAGCGGAAGATGTTAAAAATCAAGCACTACAGCTGAATACGATCGCCGGATTAGAAAATTTAACAAGAGCTATAGCAAGTTTTACTAATGTAACATCAAATACTTCAAAGTACTTAACAGATTATAAGTAAAATTTTTTGTTATAAATATTTATATTATATATTATATATTATATATTATATAAATATATATGAATTATAGTTATCTTTATAAAAATACATTTTTTTATTTATTATTTGGTAGTTTTATAGTTATAATCTTATCGCAATTTTATTACTTTAAAAATATAATTGTAGAAGGTTTTACCTCTACTAATAGAGGATTAACCTATGATAATTATATTGCCATTATTAAGAGGAATACAAGAGTCAAAATACTAGAAATAGACAAACAAATATATGAATTAGAGAAAGAAATAGATAAATTTAATGAAGAAAACACTAGATTAGACAATGAAACTGAAACCAGTCAAATAAACGCAGTAAAAGACCAATTAATAGAAGAAATAAATGAATTAAAACAACAAATCAGAGAAATAAACGCAGAAAAAAGTAATATAGATCTAGAAACATTAAAAATACAAGAACAAATATTAGAATTAGAAAAACAACTTGAATGAATAACAAGGTAAATATTTATTGAAAAATACCACAAAATGTATTACTTTTAAGTCATTAAAGATTTTTAACCAATATATATATGAACGAATTATATATTACAAGTAAAAATTTAATTTTTATAATTTTAAATATTTTATTATTTTCTGTGATAATTTATATTTTATTCTGTAAAAATACGGAGGGATTTTCAGAAATTGAAGATGTTAAGCCCTTAGAATCAGATAAATATGATATTAGAGAATATAGAGAAGAAGATCTAAATCAATTAAAAACAGAAGTAGATCAAATAATGAAGGAAACTAACGAATTTAAAGAACAAACTACACAAATGGAAAACCAAACTAAAGAAATAGAGAAAGAAACACAAGAAATACTAACAGAAATAACAGAGTTAGAAAAAATATTTGAATCTATAAAAGATTTTTAGGAATTATATTGAAATAATTGTATATTAAATTTTATAGATTTTAATATTTATATACCATTATTTGGTATAAATATTATATATTCTAAATATTATAATCTTATATGTTTTAATATAACATAAATATAAATGAAGTATATTTATATTATATTAAAAAACATAATTATTTTTGTATTAATATGTATTTTTATCTTTATAATATTATCACAATTGCAATACACTAAAAATACTATTATAGAAGGATTAGAAGAGTTAAACCCATTTGATTTATTAAATTTGATAAACGAAATTAAAAATGAAATAAACATACTTCAAAAAGAAACTGAAGACCTAACGAATAACGCAATAAAACAAACAGAAGAGACAAGCCAACTACGAAAAATTATACAACAATTAGAAGAAGAAACAAAAGTACTGGATGATGAGACAAAAAAAATAAACGAGGAAACAGCACGTCAAAAAGCTCAAGTTCCCAGATGAAGTTCAATGACAATGATGTAAGCTTCAAATAGGTGTAAAGTAAATATTTAGTACAAAAAAAAGTTGAATATATAGAAAGGTCTAAATATGTGTTATTTAATACTTTCAATTTATTAAAAGAATTTTAAGTAGTAATATATATATGAAAGAATTCTGTATTAAATTTAAAAACTTAATTATTATTGTTTTAAATATTTTATTGTTTTATATAATAATTTATAGTTTATTTGATATAAAAAGAGAAGGATTTGATTCAAATGCTATTAATAGAGTTGTTGATGGGATAAAAGATGCTACACAAACCGTATCTCAAATTCCATCAAAAATTGATAATATAGGAAGTCAACTTCAACAAAGATTTGATTCGGTGGGAAATCAAATCGGACAAAAATATGATACTATAGGAAGACAACTCGGAGAAAAATATGACTCACTAGGAAATCAACTCGGACAAAAATTTGATTCGCTAGGAAATCAAATCGGACAAAAATATGATAAAATAGGCGGTGAACTATCTTCGCAAACAAATTTACTCGGACAAAAATTTGATTCGCTAGGAAATCAAATCGGACAAAAATATGATAAAATAGGTGGTGAACTATCCGGACAAATAAAACAATTAGGACAACAATATGATTCAATAGGGAATCAAATTAAAACTACATATGACAAAGTGGGATCCGAACTATCCGGACAAATAAAACAATTAGGTCAAAAATACGATACAATAGGAAATCAAATCGGCCAAAAATACGACTCAGTAGGAAATCAAATCGGACAAAAATATGACACATTGGGATCCGAACTATCCGGACAAATAAAACAATTAGGTCAAAAATACGATACCATAGGAAATCAAATCGGCCAAAAATATGATTCAGTAGGAAATCAAATCGGACAAAAATATGACAAACTGGGATCCGAATTATCCGGACAATTATCCGGACAAATAAAACAAATCGGACAAAAATATGATACCATAGGAAGTCAACTCGGACAACAATATGATTCGATCGGAAATCAAATTAAAAATACATATGACAAAGTGGGATCCGAACTATCCGGACAAATAAAACAATTAGGTCAAAAATACGATACCATAGGAAATCAAATCGGCCAAAAATATGATTCAGTAGGAAATCAAATCGGTCAAAAATATGACGCACTAGGAAATCAAATCGACCAAAAATTTACTAAATTAGGAAGTGAAATTCAAAGCCAAGCACAACAAATGAATGATAGAATATTAAATCAAACACAGCAAATTGGTAATCAAATTAAAAATACGTACGACACAGTGGCAAATCAACTATCTAGTCAAATAAAAGAAATGGGTCAAAAATACGATACCGTAGGAAATCAAATCAAACAAACATATGATGATGTAGGAAATAAACTCGAACAAAAATTTACTAAATTAGGAAGTGACATTCAAAGCCAAGCACAACAAATGAACGATAGAGTATTAAATCAAACACAACAAATTGGTAATCAAATTAAAAATACATATGACACAGTGACAAAGGAACTATCTACTCAAATAAAAGCAGTCGGAGACAAATATGATAAGGTAGGGGATCAAATCAAACAAACATATGATAATGTAGGGAATAAAATCGAACAAAAATATGATTCAGTAGGAAATCAAATCAAACAAACATATGATACCGTAGGAAATAACATCGAACAAAAATTTACTAAATTAGGAAGTGAAATTGAATCAAAAGCCGAACGATTGAGCCAAAAAGTATTAGATGAGGCAAAAGAAATGGGAAAAACTATTGAAAAGAACGTATTAGATATATTAACTAATAAACTTAAATCGATATTTATACAAATAGGAGATGTATTTAATGAAGGACTAATAAACCCAATGGAAGCATTATTTGTTGGTATAGGTAATATATTCGTCCAACTTTTTAATATACTAAAAGAAATAGGTAATAAAATAGTATCACTTCCCAGTTGTATGTTTACATATACTTTCCAGGAGACACTAAATGTGATGGATGCTATATATCGACAAGTAGTATTTAAATTTTTAAGAGATATTTTGTCGACTATTTATGAATACACATTTAAATATGTATTTGATTTTATAGGATATATAACTGGGTATAATGATAGTGTTAAAAAATGCTACGGATTTAATGTATCCACTGAAGTAGGTAAAATGAATTCAAATTTAAAAGATATACAGAGCGCATTTAATAAGGGTTTTGGAAAAATGGATTTTTCGAAAATTAGAGTGTAATATTATTTTTATTATTTTTATTGTTTTAAATAATAATAATATGTTATTTTAGTATAATGTCAACAACAACGCAGCCACCACAACCAATAAATATGAATACTCCTCCGGTTTACCAATCAGGTGGTAAAACCACAATATTTACACCATTCTTTAATGGTATTTCATATATGAATAATCATATTATGTATTTAAATAATAGTAAATTTTTTGCGGGTGTAGTTATGATTCTTCTTAACATTGGGTCAAAATTTATTCAGATACAGTTTAGCAAGTCGACTGAAGAATATTTGAAGTATTCGGTCAGTAAACAATTATTAGTATTTGCTATGGCATGGATGGGTACTCGTGATATTTATACTGCGTTGGGATTAACAGCCATTTTTACCATTCTCTCGGATTATTTATTTAACGAAGAGTGTTCGTTCTGTATAGTTCCTCATGAATACAGAGTTTTACATAAATTAATAGATACAAATGAAGATGGAGTAGTATCTGAACCGGAATTAGCAGCAGCAATAGCTGTTTTGGAAAAGGCGAAGAGAGAAAAACAACGTAAAGCTCAGAAAGAGGCGTACGCTAAGTTTGATTTTGAGAGATTTCAAAATGGCAATTGATTAAATATATATTTTGTGTAAATTATATATTTAGATATTTACCCCTTTGAAATGTAAAAAGGTGTAATAATGTAAATCCTCACTGGTTTAATGTCTCTTACGTGTAATTTTATTTTTTTTACCACCAACAGTCTTCTTTGTTTGAGATGTTTTATGAGTATACACTGGTGGTATCACATATGGTGTTCCTGTAAATTCTGAGTATGCTTTTCTAATAGCATTATATCTTGAATTACATTTCGATTCATATAATTCCTTAGGTGTTAAAGATGTACCAGGATGAAGTTCCATATCAATTACTACTACATATGCTGGTTTAGGCGTGTACACAATTTTTTTTGTTTTGTTATTTTTATTTTTTGTATTTTTAGATGTAGAACCGCCACGTTTGAAAGGGTTAAAGTTGAACCATGATTTTGTCTGTGGTTTAGGTGCTGAATCTGGTTTAGGTACTGACTCTGGTTCTCGTTCAGCGTGTGCTTTACGTTGAGATTGTTCTTTAGGTGCTGACTGTGGTTTATCTTGAGGATTTCCACTTTCACATAGATTTTGTAATCTCTGAAATTTATCAGTTGCTTCTACTTGACAATCTTTGTTCTTATCTGGATGAAAAATTAGAGCTTGTTTAAAATAATCTTTTTTGTTATTACATTTAACAGGATTTATACCTTCTGAAGGACACTCTTTTTTTTTTGGTTGATTCGGTTCAGAAGGTTCTTCCCATGGTTCTTCTGCTTTATGTTCTTCTGCTTTATGTTCTTCCCACGGTTCTTCTGCTTTATGTTCTTCCCATGGTTCTTCTGCTTTATGTTCTTCCCACGGTTCTTCTGCTTTATGTTCTTCCCATGGTTCTTCTGCTTTATGTTCTTCCCATGTTTCTTCTGGTGATGCGTTTGTTAGTGCCAATACTTTTTGCGTTGCTGTTTTTGCGTTTTCTGCTGCTGTTTGTGCTCTTTCTCGTGCGGTTTGTAGTGCGATTGTAGCAGTTTCTTTTGCGGTTTCTGCCGCT
>Ga0194116_10008196_pt1 | contig 10645 bp, 8 predicted proteins | sample TA2MahsurfametaG_4_FD_148617 | JGI IMG/M metagenome (GOLD analysis project Ga0194116, IMG submission 148617) | Freshwater microbial communities from Lake Tanganyika, Tanzania - TA2015008 Mahale S9 surface | ecosystem: Environmental > Aquatic > Freshwater > Lake | place: Tanzania: Lake Tanganyika... | reverse complement strand
TATATCATTGAAATATGGCTTTTAAATTCAAAAATTCACTTAAAATCTCTTAAGCGTAAATATATTATCGCTTTATTAAATTCAGTTAATTTTTTTAAAAAAGGAAATAAAAAAATTTAAATTAAAATGATTTTTTAAGATTGATTTGAAAATATCAATAATTCAATCATAAATAATTTTTACTGAAAAAATGAAAATATTGCTAATTATATTCAAAATCTCTGACAATAAACAAATTAAAAAAAGAATAAGAATATATTATACTTGTAATCAAAAAATACAATGAACTAAATTTTATAAAAACAAAGAGCTTTTTTTCTTATAGAGATTTGTATTTTTATATGCTTTTTTTCTTTCTAATCATTTAGTACATTCCTAAAAAAAAGAAACTTAAAAAATAAAATTTTAAATGAAAGGGAAATCATCATTTTTAGTAGATAATATATAATCCATATGATATTTTTAATAATTCAGCTAAAAATCATAGTAAAAATTGTCTGCTTTTTTCAATTATATTTGAAATATCTCGCATTAAAATTAATTTTATTTCAAATCAATTAACGGAAATTAATTAAACTATAAATTAATCAAAATGCAAGGAGGAAAAAGCATTTATTGTAGAAATGTACAATAAGCATTCCCGATTAAATTAAAAACTCAAACCGTTTTTAATATATCTGATTATGAAAGAGTTTATTCAAAGTAAATTAGATTTCTTGTGATTTCACTGATAATATTTTAATATTAAACTTAAATTAATAAATAAATTTATTTTTATAAAAAACACGTTTATCTATAAAGATTTAAGATCTTAATAATTTTATACATATAAAATTTTCCTAATAATTTTATACAAATAAAAAAATGCTAATAGTAAATTATAATTTCCGGTATTAATTCATATAAAAAGTTCTTATCCAATTAATAAAACCTTTAATAAATAAATTATGAATAATAATTATTGAATTAATAGACAAAAAAATGCGACCTAAAAATAAAAGGAATAATAAGATTACGTATGATTACAGCAAAATATACAAACTTAATTTTAATTTAAAAAACACAATTTTTTCTTTTTTACCCTTAAATCAAGTTGTAGAAAATATTATAAGAGTAGAAAAAAAATTTGTGGAAGCAATTAGAAGAAAAAAAGACTTCAAAATACTCTATAATAAATTAGATTATTATACATCAACAATTAACTTTCAAAAAAAAGAAATCCGGAATATCACTAATGATTTTGTAGATTTGGATCTTTCAGAAGAGCAAATGAAAGAAATCCTATTTTATTTACTTAATCGTAAATTTCGTTTGTTAATTACAACAACTGAAGTATACATTTATTTTTTACATTGTGATTTTGATTTTGTTTGTGAATTTTTGAAAAAAAATAATTCTCTAAAAAACATAGCATTTGAATTCGGTAAAAATTTACTCAATGAAAATCGGGTAAAAATACTATATAATATTTTACGCAAGTCAAAAATAATTACAAAATTAAATCTTTCAAATAACGCTATTGGAGAAAAAGAATATGACATGATGTATTTGGGTAAAATGATAGAAAAAAGTCAATCAATAAGAGATTTAAATTTATCAAATAATTTAATAGGACAAAACTTGAGAGATTTTGAGTACTTATCAAATGCACTCCTAAACAATCGAGTTTTAAGGTGTTTAAATTTGAATCATAATTTAATTGGGTTAAGTGACTACAATGTTTTTAACATTTGTAAGATAATAAAACAGAATTCAACTTTACATACATTAAATATTTTTGATAATTTGATTTTTGATAATGTTCATCTTGCAGATATCCACAATGTACTTGGAATGAATAATACGCTTCGATTTTTTTCTATGCATTTTAGAGATATAGGAAATTATGAACTTAAATTTTTTAGAGATATGAAATATATGGATAGTTTCATATTATTTATGCTTTGGGGGACTTTTATTATTTTTAGTATTGTTGTTTTTTTCGGGAAAACACAAATTGGAGGGCATATCAAAAATTGAAATTTACTCGAAAAAAATAATGAATTTTATTAAATAAAAAAGCATCTATCCTATAAGATTCATAAAATATTTCAAGAATTTAATCAACAAAAATTTATAAATTAGCTAAAAATTAAAAAATAATTATATATCAATATTAAATTATTATCAATTGAAAAAAGATTTTATTCTTTTTTATTGTTTTTTAACATGATCATTTTCTCTAATACATTTTGTATATTTTTAATATGAAATTATTTAGAGAATAATGAAATGATATCTGTTCATACAATATGATTGATTTAAAGAAACACAGCTGATATTTTTTCTCAAAGTTGGAAAAAGAATGAAAAATAATAATATAAAAATTATAGTTTTATTCATCAGATATTTCTAAATTTGTCGAAAATCGAATTAAAAATATTTACTTTAAATTGAGTTTTTGAAAGTACGGTTTATGTAACAAATAATATAAGATTTTAAATCAAAATTTTTATATATTAAATTGGCGAATTAGATTAAATTGGCCGTAAACAGCATTTAAACGACTTTTATCATCTTTATAAAGTTTTATATTATTTTTCAAGAAAATTTGTTTATTTTATTCAATTCATTTAATGAAGCACCATTTATAAATAAAAATCAATATTTAAATAATCCAAATAATTTTTGAATTGGCCATGAGATGGTTAAATGTTTAAAGATTTTCAAAATTATAAATTGTAGATATACAATCTAAAAATTTAAATAATTTATTTAAAATTGATATGTATTGCTAATATTAATCAATGCATTTATAGTTTTTTCTGAAATAATCCAATTGTTTAATTTAATATCAATTAATGCTTCATTTGCTTGTTCTTTTGTTTTTATTTCTTTTTTTTCTAAAGAAATCGTAAATAATTGATCTTTAATATTAGAAATTATTTTATGTATAGCAACTAAAGTGGAAGATGTTTTTAATGGATGGGAGTTTACTAAATTATTATACAAATTAATGTAATTTGAAATATTATTAATATCGAAATTTGTACTAATTTCATCATATAATTGATTTTCTTTAACAAAATTATCATTGAAATTTGACATAAATGTATTTCTTGCATCGAAAACTTTTTGACTTTGATCTTTTCTGAATTTATGTTTCATAGATAATTTATCATAATAAGTTTTAAGTTTTTCACTATCATTCTTAAGTAATTTAGAATAAAAGTTTTTTCTTTTTAATTCATATGACTCGAGATTTTTACTGTTATTTTTAGAAATACTGAAAGAATTCTTGTGGGCATCATTAAGTAATTCTAAATTATTTAATTAATAATAATTATTAAATAATTTAGAGATAATTCTATTTACTCATTGAATTAATTTTGCAGTTTTGCATTTGAAAAACATCAAATGAATCAACATCTTGTTTATCATGTGCTTGATTAAGAAATTTTTTTATATATTTAGATATGTGAGTTTTGTAGTCATTTGAATTTTGACTTTGATTTTCATTTTGAACATGATTTAGGTTTAGATTCTCAAAGCTTGTTTCATCTGTTTCAATTTTGTTTTTTTCATTATTGTTGGATTTATTTTTATTATAAAATTCACTTGCAGCTCTAAGTTTTTCATTTAGTAATAATATGTTTTCTTCCATTAAGAGTGAAGAGGAAATTGATTTATTAAGTTTTCCATTATTATTATTTTTATTATAATATTCATTATTCATACTAAAATCATTTGAATTATTATTTCTAATATTAGATAAGATATTATTGTCAGATCTTAAATGACTTTGATTAATTTCTTCCCTGAAAATCAAAAAATTAGAATTTATGCTTTTATTTTTATGATGAATCATATCTGGAGACTTCAATAAAATAGACTGTTCTTTATTAATATTTAATATATTATGACTTAAATTTCTTTTATGTTTTAAATTCTCAAATATTGTTGGAACCTTATTTTCTAAAGGATTTGATATTAAATCTTTTGAGGCAATTTTAATTTTTGAATTGTCAATTGGTTCTAATCTAGTTTTGCTTCTTGATTCTATAAAATTAGGAGTTATTTTATGATATCAATTTAATTGAGAAAATTCAAAATATTTTATTAATAGATATTTTTATTTAAAAAGTGTTATTTTACGTGAATTTTTTATAGGAGAATTTAAATCTAAATATGTATCGATAAGAGATATTCTTTCATCAACATATTTAACTCTAGCTTTTTGAGCTTTATCAGCTCTACCTGGATAAGCAACTTCCCATGATTGAACAAGTGCTTTCTCTGCATCTTCTTTTGTAGTGTCTTTTATAAACCCGATGGTTTCAGATGCAAAAACATTAATTTTCCATTCAAATTCTTTTTGATCTAATAAACTTTTTGGAATTTCAGATTCATCCAAATAACATATCATTTTATAGTGTGATAATATTTTTGAATAATCTATTTTTTCTGTTGGTTGAAGACTATCTTTGCCTTTTTTTGCTGAATTGTTATTATTATTTATATTAATAATATCTTGTGGAATGAGCATTCCTTCTAATAAAATATTCGGTATCAATATATCATTATAAAAGTGAATTTCATAGATTATTTCTTCTTTTTTAAAAATCTTTAAAATACACCGAATTTTATTAGAAATATTATTGTTTTTGAAATCAGATGTTTGATCATAATTTTGAAAGCCTATTAGAAAAAATTTTATTATTTTTATAAATTTTAAAATTATGATTTATGTTTTCTCAAAAGAAATAAATTTTATTTGAAAAAGAAATTTATTACCTGAATCTGAAGCATTTATTCCAGAATCTTTTGAACTATTCAATTCATTTTGATTTTCATCTACTTCTTTTAAGGATTCAAGTTTGCTATTTAATTTAAGACTGAGTTTTGGATTTCCTTTTTTTCTTTTTATATTAATATAGAAAGTTGCATGTATTTTATCAGGTACCTTAAAAGTAAAATTAAATTAATAAATAAAATTGGAAAAATTGAAAAATAAAAACATTTTTAATAAATTATTTATAAACACGATATTTTTACATAACAAATTTCCTTGAAAATTGTATATTTTTTATCAATAATCACAGAATCATTAATCTCATATGGATTTATCATTTCAATATTTGAAATTATAATACTATCTGGACTACAAGTTAAAATTTCAGCGTTTAAAGGAAATTCACTAATGTCATTAGGAGTTTTCATAATCAATGAGAACTGAAATATATTTTATTTTAATTTTATTTAAGAGAAATTTAAAATTATAATTGAAAACTCAAAAGAAAAATTTACAATTAATTCATCATTTATCTCATAATCATTCAAATTCAAATTAATTATATTATTTATTGGAACAATTTTATTTTCATTGAAAATCCTATTTGATCTATTATCTCCATTACCTTCGATTGAATTTGTTTGAGGCATATTTTTAGTTAAATACAAATTCATAAATGGAATTAAATTTAGTTCTTGAGAATTCAAAATAAATTTAATTCGAATCAAATCCCTATTCAAATGATTTATGAAATTAGCCATATTATTTATTGTAGAATTTGAATTCGTCCCTACATTATTATTGAATCTCAAAGAAAATTTTCCTATCAAAAAAGCCACTCCAGATGGTAAACTTGGAATTGTGTATTTAACAGAATTAGTTAGTTTCATTCCTCCATATTCAATTAAGTATCTATCATAACTCATTGGCTCTACCGTACCTAATTCTGTAAGAATTTTAAAATTATAGCCTAATGGAGTGAAAGAACTTTTAATGAAAATTAGGTACTCCTTTTCAAATTTTAAAATTTCCTTGTAGTAAATGTCATAAAAACCTGTTAATTGTTGATTTTCTACTATACACTTCATTTTTTTATTTGTATTATTGCTTATGATTTTATCATTTCCTGAATAAAAACTTTTTTCATGGCTTTTATGTTCATTCATCAAAGGTGATTGAATTGAAAGATTATTTTCATTTGAATCAGTATCAGATATTTCATATATATCGAATATTATAAAGTTTTTAATATCGTTAATCATTTTGTTTTTGGTATTGCTAGAACTAAACTCTATTAAAATTTTCGAAATCTTATTCAAGTTGTTATTTACTTCGTTTCTTTCTAAAATATCGTTATTAGTTTTGGCGCTTGCATTTATACTTTGGATATTCACAGATATTAAATTTTTTGTAGTACCTTGCTTTTTTTTATCATTTGCTAAAGGATTTTGAATGGGAGATAAATTATTTTCATTATCTATTTGTTTTTTTAAATTTATTAAATATATTCGGTGATCTTTATCGAAATTATAAAGATCGCTTGTTACTTGATACCAATTTAAATCATAATTGTTTTTTACTTTTAAATTACTATTTTTAAAAAGATAGATAAAATAATCAAAACTCTTTGACATATCATCAAGTTCAATCCATTGTCCTTTTATCTTTTTTCTATTTGGTATTTTTTGAAATCTATATTTCTCTCTTTGATCCATAATTAAATCATCATACATGTGTTTTAAAAATTCATCAGAAATCATATGAGTAAGTTCATCAAAAATGTTAAGTGTTGAAAGGCCTTTTTTTAGATTCAGATTACTCGAAAGTATATTGGAATTTTTTTTTCTTGGTTCAAGTAATCCTTTATGAGATGTGTTTGAATTAATATTTCCATTATATTCATTTAGTTCTGATTTTTCGCTTATTATAGAATTCGCCCTGTTAAAAAATCCAACATTATTATTCGTTTTATTCAAATTAGCTAGATGAGGATTAATGATTTTTGAACCAAGTCCATCTTTTTCTTCTTCTGATTTTTTGCGGATATTTCCGGTTCTTTTATTAGTTTCTGGAATGGAGGATAATTGAAACTGTCTATTTTCCTGTGGATCTTGAATTAAAGATATAAAATTCTGATTGCTCTTTACATTCACATTTTCAATTTCGTTAGATTTAGCATGATGTGCTAATTTCTCGTAATAATCGAAACTTGGAAAATCCCAATCATTCACTAAACATTTAATAATAACATCAATATCTTCATCAGTAAACTCGCAATATATGTTTAATGGAAGACCCTCATTAAAGTTGTTTGCTAATTTAAATAAAAAATAATTTTTTCCTTTTGCTTTTATCTCACTTATTCTTTTTTCTTTTGTTTCTTTAAATTTATTACCCAAATCAATTATAGTTTGTACATAATTTTTTTTATCTTCCTTTGATAATTTTTTATAAACATTTTTGGCATCTATTAAGCTATATTTTAAATCATTTAAATCGATGCTTTTAAGTCTTTTAAGATTGAAATCTCTTGTGTCAATAGCTTCAACAATTGGATAGCAAAATCCAAAAAAAATATTATTTGGCAATTTAACTTGATAAGAAAGTTTTCCTCCTGTTGTTCTGAAAGATTTAGAAATTTCTGAAATTATGCTGCCTCTTTTATCAATACCAAGTCTGAAACTATTTGGATTTTTTATAGATGTTTTTTGTTTAAATGAGCTTCTTAAATATATTTCAGATGTTGATTTATTATGAGAATTCTGATAATTATTTTTTGTTATTGTATTATTACCATTTGAAGAGAGATTGAAGTTTAATTTTTGCGGAGAATTGTATTCACCATTTAGATTATTGAAAATAGGATTCAAGTTTGTTTTTATAAGAGATTCTCCAGATTCAGGATGAAAGATAGGAGAAATATCATTATTGTAAATTATTTTGCTATTAATATTATCATAGACAAAAGTATTAGAGTTGTTGTTTAATGATTTTTTAAAGCTATTAAAATTTTGATTTTTATTAATATTTGATAATTTTCGTTCTTTTTTATCTAAAAAGTATTCATTTGCATTTTCTGTTATTTTTTCAAGCTCATTAAAATCAATGAATTTTCGATCTTTTCCAGAATTTAATTTCATATTACTTTTTAAAAGATCCAAAAATTCTGGATATTTTTGTGATAAAGTTTTATCAAAGTTTTCATTAAATGTATTTGATTTAGTAATAGATTTTAAATTATCAAAATCATGAATTTCGAATTTTTTTTCATTATCAACACTATTAAAAATTTTGTTAAAAGCATCGTTGGCTTTTTTATGCATGTTAAAATTAAAATTTTCACAAAATATACTTTTTTTTTTACTTAATTGCAAACTGAATTCATTAATATCTGAAGCATCCGCTCCTAGTCTTTGCATTAATTCTTCTTGACGCTTTTTTTCTGATTGTTTATTAACCATCGATCTTCTAATATTAAATTCTTTTAATAAAATTTCATCAGTATCTATATTCAAAGGATTTTTCAAAATATCAACTTTAATATTAGGTAAATGTTTATTTGTAAATGTGCCTGGTTTTTTATGTTCTATAGTATTATGTGTAATATGATCACTGTTTTCAAGCTCTTTAAAAGCTGAAGGATAATTAAAAAACAAAATAAAATTCTTTTCTTTCTCTTTTTGTAAATCAGATGTATTTTCTAAATTAGTGATTTCAATTTTCTTGAAATAATTTTTGGTATCATAATTGATAAGTGATTCATTATTTTGCATTTTTACAATTTCTCCATAATACCCGGTTAAAGCATGAATAATTTGAGTATCACCAATTATACATTCTTGTGTTTGTAAAGATGAAATTTTATAAGAGAAGAGTTTAAGAATTGCCTTAGTAATTATTGCAGGCCAAAGTTCTTCTAATTGTTGACATCGAGGAAATAAAGGATCCATTTTCCTATTGCAAGGCATACGATCGTCAATTTCAATTTTTCTTGGTTTTCCCATAAAATTTAATTTTACCCAATAACGACCATTGGGATTGTAAAATGGTATGTCATTAATTTGAGGATAGATTTTCTTCCATATAGGTTCATCACACTAAAATTTAAATTATCAAAATGACTTAATATTTTTTTATAGTATTTCCAAAGGAAGAAAATTTTATTATAAATATTTTGAATATAAAAAGAATTAATCTCTTTTTATTAAGTATAAAGCTTTAGAAAAGGAAATATTATTGTTGTTTCTCATAATATTGAAATTTTATTGAATTAAAAATCACCTTCTCAAAATAATAATTTAATTATTAAATTTAAATTAAATCAAAATATGAATAAAATAACAATTATTATAAATTTATAAAATTATCTGAATGAATAAATTAAAAATATTTTGAAAATTAATAAAAATTTTATTTAAAGAAAAAGTGAAATGTTTTACATCATCATATATATCAAATTCTTTAATAAACTGTAAAATCGAACTTATCCATTTTGTAAAAAAACAAGCCCTTTCATCAATTTGAATTTTTCTAGGACAAAAAGTTTTTAATTTTCCGTTTGAACTTTTAAAATAAAGAGAAGAAGAAGTTTCTTGATTATGATTATCATCTTTCTTCATTGTTTTCGAATTAGAATTTTTTTCAGAATCTTCGTCTGAATTTAATGCTTCTTCATCTTTCTCCCTGTGCTTAATGATATAAAAATCATTCTTATCAAAAATTTTAAAAAATGTTTTCATTAGCCTTTTATTTTCAGAGGTATAATCAAACTTATTTTCTAATTTATTTAAAATATCACTATGATGGGTCTTTTTTTTCTTTTTATGATCTGTTGGGCATTCTGTATGATGATAAACGTCATAAATCAATTTTTTGAATTTTGTTATGTTTTTCAAAGGATATCTGCTCGCTATTTCTTTTGTAAGGTAATAATCTATTATGTATTCTGAAGGCCTTTTCCATATTATATCTTCTTGGCCTTCTTGCATTAAAGAATAAGGAATTGTTAAAGAATCATGGCTCGGATCATAAAATTTTTCCCAATGAAATTTGATTTCTTCACTGTTGAATTTCTATAAGTTATTTTTTATATATTTTCATACATATAAATCGAGAGTGATTTTTAAAAAATCCATAAAAACAAATATGATTCTAAATTAATAAGGAGAAGAAATTTTATATAAAATTTTACTTCTATTTCTTCTTCTGATGGCCAATCTGGAAAATTTTCAGAAGGTGAAAATAAATATTCAGTATCTTTTTTATAATTAAAAGCAAAGCTCTCGTTTTTTAAAAGATTATTCATTTTCCTTATATCTGAATATATAGGAGGAACAAAGTCTTTTAAGGGTTTTCCGTTTTTATATGTTTCTACAATTGTTTTTGGATAATTATTGAAACTAGATGCTGGCTTATTTTTCATTTTTATTTTTAATAAATTATTTATAAACAAGTTTTAAATTTAACAATTGTTTTTTTTTAAATTTTATTATAAAAATTCTATTGATTCTTTCAGTTAGATATTTTAAAATGATAAAAATTCAGATCATAAATTTTTCAAACACTAACATTTTCCATTTCCTCATGCAAAACTCGAAAAGTATTTAATTTAAAAAAAAAGGTAAAAATCTGAATGAAAAAGTTTAAAAAAATATGCGTAAAGCAATAAAATTATGTAACTATTAATAAAAAACTTTATTTGAAAATTTCTTTTAATTAAAAATTGTTACATTTATTATTAATAATATTTAAAAATATTTTTAAATAATTATTTTAGTTGTAAATTTATTGATTTTTTTGGAAAAGGAAATGACTTTTATAAAAACATGAAATTTATAATGAAATCTCAAAAATTTAGATTTTTTCTATCATGAT
>Ga0194116_10008194_pt1 | contig 10647 bp, 12 predicted proteins | sample TA2MahsurfametaG_4_FD_148617 | JGI IMG/M metagenome (GOLD analysis project Ga0194116, IMG submission 148617) | Freshwater microbial communities from Lake Tanganyika, Tanzania - TA2015008 Mahale S9 surface | ecosystem: Environmental > Aquatic > Freshwater > Lake | place: Tanzania: Lake... | reverse complement strand
TCAACAGGCCGCAACTGTGAAGGGGGTTAATTAAATGTTTCATGATGGTGGGGTTCAATCAAATATACAATATTTTACGATTTGACTTGATTATTAAGGAGGTTTACTTCTTGTATCGAATTGCTATTCAAACTAGACCAGCAATCTCGGTTAACTTGGTCCTGATTTGTTTTTGGTTTTGGGGCAAAATTTTTAGATTTTGGATGACGCAACCACGATGACCGATGAAGTAACCAACAGCCAAGACCCTGGAGGAAACCGAAAGGCAGGTCACGGTGCATTGCCGTTTTCAAACCATAACGCCCACCTTGATTCGTATTTGGAAAACCACCTACCTGATTGATCAAGCCACCGGTCATCGCAGTCCTTTGCTAACCCAGGTCGGCATCACCCTGTACCCGCAACTGACTCCCGTCAAGGCCAAATCCGAAATCTATTTTACCCTTGTCTTTGCTCCCCTACCCCCGGATTGCAAGGTCTTTGATTTGATCGAAGAAATTCCCGAACCCGGGAGATTCGAAGTCTTCGGTATACAACGGAACAAAAGCGATGTGTATCGGGTGGAAATTGAATAAAAACTTAACCTAACCTTTAAACCATAAACCATGAACAACCTTGACTTTATTGCCAAACTATGCAAAGACCATTTGTACAACCCGAATTGTGAGCATTTCGGAGGCGCCAACCTCATCATTACCGACCATGGCCCTGATACCAATGAATTTGATGATACCATCGTGGTTCATCCTGATGCCAGCATTCTAAGCTGGCTGGTCTTTTGCCTCAAAGCCCTTTACAACAAGCAACTGGACCACATAAACAAATACGAGTTTTACCCCTCCTTGGGTATCTTTATGATTGAAGCCAAAGGCCATTGCACCACAACGCAGGAAATCATCGAACATGTTTTGTTTCGGGTCGAGCAGACGTATGGGCAGCCGTAATAGGCTGAAACAGGATCTATTAAAAAAATAAGTTAATTTTGCTTTTAGAATTAATATAATCTAATTTAAAAAAATCAACAATATGAAAAACAGGGACTTTATTAACCAGGCTGACTTAGATTGGATTTTACAATTAACACGAAAAAACAAAGGCATAAAATTTAGTTTCGAAGAAGGAAAAATTTTACAAGAAATATCTGTTGCTGATGAAAATTTAAACGATATTTCCTTTCAAGATGCCATTCTAAAAAAATGTAAATTTAAAAATATAGACTTATCAAGAATTAATTTCTATAATTCAAAGTTACTTGATGTAGAATTCGAAAATTGTGATGATACTGAAGAAATGGAAGAGCAATTACAAGCAAAATCTTCATACAGAATAATTAAAATTAGAGGTGAAAAAGAAAATAACACAATTGAAATTAAAAGAAACCGAAGAAAACCACAAGAGCAAACGGTTTACGATAAAATAAAAGGAGATATTCCGCAATCAGAAATTGACGAAATTGTTGGGAAAAAGTAAACAATATTCAAACAATAAACCGTATTTGCAAGTTTAGATTGATCTTTAAGTCCCCATTATCCATAAAAATATAACCAAAATTATGTCTTGGGGCAGAAGGAGTTTCAATCTTGGTCTTTGAAAAAAGATATTTTTCAAATGAATCTTGAAAATAAAAATGATAACATAGAATTTGGCCTTTTTTGTTAACAACCAACAAACCACCAGCGGCTTCGTTTGATCTTTTCCACACCTCACCTGCCCTCATTCCTAAGGCATATTCGACCAAAAACCTCTTAACTATGATATCATAATGATCTGGATTTATATATAAATCATAATCAGCGGGATTACTCTCACGCAAACAACTAGTTAAATAACTAACTGAAGAATTTCTATCGCCGGCTAAAGAGCTAGCCTTCTTACTATAGTAAGACAAGACTATTTCTGCTAAAATTTGGTCAAAACCTGAGTCAACTGTCTTCAAATTAGAGCGAAAAACTGGATTACCTATCTCTTCAAATTTAAGGGATACACCACAATCCTTCAAAAACTTAAATTTATCTTCATACTTAGTAAATAAATTAAAATTTTCTACCTCAGAGATACTTAACTGTGGGCCAATTAGTTTAAAAGTAAAATTTGTGGTTTCACCAGCATTCAAAAGAGTTGATGGACTACCTAATTGAGACTTAATACTAAATCCTAATTCATGCTTAGTAATAGATTTTCGATCCAAAACCTCAATATGGATATCATTCTTTTGTGAGCTTTTTGCCTTTAACTTAGTAATTCCAATTTTTTTTAGAAATGGCTCTATTTCACGGACAGTATAGGTCGCCTTACCTTTGTCTTTGGCAAATATTTTAGTGTATAACAAATCGGCCTTTTCAATAAAAATAGATTTAGGCACGTAAGTAACAGCGCCATTAAAAAAACATGCAATTTGATCAGACTGAAACTCATACCTTACGTCACCACCCATTTGCTTTTTAATTATACAAGAAATAGGATAGGAATTATCTACTTCTTGAGAATAATCCATATCCCCGAGAAATAAACAGCCATCAGCCAACAATCGCAATAAAGCATAAGGCTCACTCCATTCCCCATGATTACCTTTAAACATAAAATCAAATTAATGAAACATCATTTACAACAGATAAAAGACGCGACCTCAAAGATTCAAAAATCTCTACATCATGTTCTTCGGCCTCATTAACAACAACTAACAAATCATTAGCTAACTTTTGAACTTCTAGTATTCTAGTAATCAATAGAGTTTTATTCGTTAAGACAGCCGAAAGCCTTGTGTCAGCAACTGAGGTTAAATTTGAGTATAGCGTGGTCGAGATATAATCCATAAATTTTCGAACTGCAGCAGATAAGAAGCCCTTTGAACCATATGAAGGGGCAGAGGGAAATGAATATTTACCTTTAGGATTCCTTTGATGAACCACCAAATCATCATATAATTTTTCTAAGAATTCTAGATCGTTTTCCAGAAACAAATCACGTTTACAAATAATCGACAAGATTTCCAAAGCCCTCACATAAGAAGACGGTGTTCCAGTTGGCTTATGATTTGAACCATGTACGTAATATTTAAACCCCCAAACGATCTCATTCTTATTCATACGCTTTACTTAATTGATGAAACTCTTCCAGTTATACCAGTTAAAATATTTAAAATATCCTCTTTGGAATAAGAGGCAATGGGTCTACTCCCAAAGTAACGGTTAAGATATTTACAGACAAATCTGGTTTTTTCCTCGAAAGAATTCTCAAAAACAACAGAATTTAAATGTATGTACTCTAGAACCGCTTTCACGGCAGGTTGAAATCGGCCTAAACTATAGGTGCCCAATGTTCGACTATAAAAATCTTTTTGGCGGAACAAAATTCGAGTTAAAACATATGAATCATCGTTTTCATCTAAGTTGTATTTAGAAATTTTAACAGCCCACCACAACCCAGCTAGAGGGTGTCTCATAATCAAACTCTGAGAAAAACTACCACTTTTACTGTACAAAAACCAATTATTCAAAATATATTCCTTTAAATAAGATTCATCTTTTCCAGCCTGAAAATGCACCAAAAGCCCCTTTCTAAGAAAATCAAAGAAAACTGTGTGCGATAAATAAGCCCAAAAAGACTCGTAGGTCGCTTGAAGGTTATTTAAATCAGGATAAGACTCATACAACAGAATTGCCAAATTTAAATTTGGCTTATCGGACAATAATACTTCCTTAAATCTAGCCTCAAAATTAGGGTCTTCGCTAATACCAAAAAGAAGTTTACATTTTGAACTATCAAGAAAAAATTTTGGAGAAAGGTAATTCTTGGGTTCAATTTGAGCTTTTAAATCTTTACAATAAGATTCACTTAAAATTTTTTGTATCATACAAGTTAATCTAAATCATCATTATGAGAATAAAAGGTATTAAACAATGAATATTCACCAATAAATAGTCGTTTATAAGGCCTTCCCATCAACAACTGAGCTAATTCATATGCATCATACGGGTCATTGCTGTCAAGATTCATTAATTCTTCTTCGTTATCCAATCGATATCTTATACTTCTTGCCCATAAATTATCTTCATACTCACCTAATTTTAAAAGAGCAAGGATTAACGCATTTAATACGATGGAGCTATGAAAAACAGGCTCCAGTCTAGGATCCTTATTAAGGTGGGAGGTAAAAATCTGGTATTGATCTAAAGGCAATTTAATTGCAATTTTAGGGCCTTCTAATGAAATTCTTGAAACGTCGGTTTCGCCTATTTCTATAGACATTATTGAACTAACTGCTTTAAGGTTTTTATAATCAATATCAATATCAAAAACCTTTTCATCCAATACCGCCAAAGGATCATTTTTGTTTATCTGAAACGAATATTCCTGATATTCCTCTAAGAAATAATCATTTGAATAATTTTTTATATCGACTCTCGATACTAATAGAAAATCTATTTCAACCAAACCTAACAAATCAACCGTAGGAATTTGAATAGAAAATCCTTTATCCTTAAAAAACCAAGACTTTCGAAATAAAGTAGAAGAGCATTGAACATGAGCCATATAAGTTATTTGGTCATTGTTGATCAATTCAAGTAGTTTTTCATTAACTAAGTAAGAAATAAATTCGATATCGTAAGAATTAGGAGACTTAACAAAAGAAATGAATCCCAAATTTTGGGTTTGCGTTTTTGCAGATTGTGTCCCTAAAACCGGGTAAGGAAAGGAGTAATTAGCGTACTTCATAAATGTCTAGATGTAGAGAAAATCTCGAGCTTTCAGAGAAGTCTAATGAAATCAAATTTTTACCAACTCGTAAAGGAATACCAAGTATCCAATTTTCATCTATAGTAGCTGTTTGGTGGCTTGTAGTGACCTTAAGATCCATAAAATCGTCCATTTTATCACTATCTGTATGGGCAAAGAATTGAATTTGACAGTTATCTACGGCCCTCTCAGATTCAACAATAAGTAGGTGTTTACCGTCGTTGTTAGGAGCAATAACCTTGTAAGGGAAATTAAGTTGAACTAATTTAGGGTCGCCATTAGGGGCAACTATACCCGGTTTTGGAGGCTCGGATTTTTTCTTTTTTCTGTTTTTTGGAGAACCAACGGACTCTAGAGTGATTTTTGGTGGCAACGGTTCTGATGGTTCCGATCCATCTTCCCTAACCTGTTGCCTCGGTGGTCCCTTAGGGGATTTAGGTGAATCACCAAGCCTCGAATCCAATAATCCTGTTTCATCGGGACTAACTTCTGACCCTTGACTACCTTGATTAAGAGAGTCTATGACACCACCCCCGCCGTTAATAGGACTCTCTTCAGTTTCAATCCCATTTAAATAATCATCAACTCCAGAAATCGAAGAACTAGTCCCAAAGTCCATCAACAACGAACTAATAGAATCTTTTATCCACTCATTATACTCTCTATATGCTCTTGTAAACCTGGGGTTAACCGACTCAGAACCGTTTTGTGTCGAATTATTTGGGTTCCATTCATTGTGCTGGGGATTTTCCATTTGTCTGAGTAAATTATTTCCCCATTCGTTTTCACATACAAATACGGCGGAGTAACCTTTTAAAATATTTTGATTTGGCTTTTTATAAATCAACATATTTGGACTCCTAACATGCATCGTTTTATTACTTAGTCCATCTTTGCGATATACATATAATTGACATTTTCCCAGATTTAACAACTGTTTTTCAAACATTTTAAATTCGGAATCCTTCCTCGCCTGATTAAAGTATCGAACCGCATAATAATATGATTTTGGATTGGCTAGTTCCGAGTTCTGATCTTTCGACCTATCTGTTAAATCTTCTGGAAAATACTGCTCCATTAATAAATCAAGAGACTCCTTTTTAATCAAAATACCTTCTATGGTAACTTCTAACTTTTTATTATAAATGGCTAGCCAGAAACTATTTAATACTGACTTCACCATTTTTTCTACATAATTTTCATCATAACTCAATCCAATAATACTAATATCGGTGCCTTGTTTATCACGAACTAAAGTTGTGGGAATTTCATCGGGATCACAAATTGGAAATCCGCGCTTATTATCATAATATCCAACAGCTCCCAATCGTCGATCATTCATTCGGTGAGTCATCAAATGGCAACTGCCTTCAAAGTATTTTTTACCGTGACAGTCCATTGTTGAAACCAAAACGGTTTTTAACAAGGACATAGCAAAATAAGCCCCTTTTCCAAATCCAAACGAACCGCCAGTGCCAGATTCGGATCCTCTTGTAACACCTTGTGCTCTCAAAAATTTATAAAAATCAGAATTCGGATCATCCTCAGTGTATTGCATCCCAAGGGTGTTGTAATCCGAGATTTTTAAACAATCAATGTATTTCTCATTTACAATTTTGAGCATTCCATCAATAAGCTCTTTTGTATCCTTATCTGTGAAATAAGCTTTAATACTTTCTAAATGGTCTTTAATCGCAAAAAAACCAGGGAAATCTTTTTTATTAAGCCTAAACTTTGAAAATTCGACTTTAACAGGCTGGTCTGGGAAACTTTTCTTATCCCATACATCCATTGAATTTTGAATAGACTCACGTACTATTGAATAATACGCATTACCCCTAAATGTAATTTGAAGCGCATTATTACGCCCTATATCTTGCGGCCCTTCATCCCAAAAATTCCAAATACACCCTTTTTCTAGGTTCATAAAAATGCATTTAAATCAAATTAATTTTCTCAATAACTTTTTTTGCTGTTGCTTTAATTGCTGGCACAGCAACAGAATTACCAAACTGCTTGTAGGCTGAAGCGTCAGCAACGGGAATTACAAACTTATCCGGAAAACCTTGTAGCCTTGCCCATTCTCTAGGTGTCATTTTTCGAATACCATAACGATTAACCGTTCCTTTGATATTGGTTTGCGGTGTATAATCCGATATGCGATCGTCAATCACTAGCACTAGGTTTCTTCCCATTCCCCCACAGACCACCGCATTAGAGATTCCATTATCTGGAATTATCTCGAATCCAAAGCCATTCCCCTTTGAAGCGTGTCGAGCCTTGTGATTCTCGAGGGTGGTTAAATATTGGGTGGATAGGTAATATTTCGTTGAAGGGACCTTTTTTTCCTTAATATCACCAAAGCAAACACTCTTATTTAAAGGCTTGGGATATGAAAAATCCTCAATTTTATAATCTTCACGAAATCCTACTATAAATATACGTTCGCGGTTTTGAGGTACTCCAAAATCTTTGGCATTGATAATTTGTGGGTCTGGAATAAAATAGTTTAAATCGTTCCTTAGAACATTCAATATTGTGGTTAACGTTTTTCCTTTATCATGACTACGTAGTCCTTTGACATTTTCTAAAAAAATGGCCTTAGGTTTACATCGCTCTATTATCTCTGCTACCTCAAAAAATAGAGTTCCTCGGGTATCTTCAAACCCCCCTCTTTTACCAGCTATTGAAAAGGCTTGGCAAGGGAATCCTCCACACAAAACATCAAATGTTTCGGGAATAAATTTTTTGGTGATTTTACTTGTAATGTCACCAAATGGCCATTCACCAAAATTAGCAAAATAAGTTTTTTGAGCCTCCGTATCCCACTCACTCGAAAACAAACATTTACCACCTAAACTTTGCATCGCTAAACGAAATCCGCCTATTCCAGCAAAAAGATCTATAAAGGTAAACTTAGGCGATTGAGGAATAGGAAACGACGGCTTAATCTGATTAACAACATCATGTTTTTTTAAATCATTAATAATTATACTTCCAATTTTTTCTAACGATTCCTTGGATAAATACTCGGTGGTATAGCCTAGCATTTCCTTTTTGAGTTCCAATAAATTAGGATCATTGAATCCGTGAATGAAATGAGTTAAGACCGCTCTTTGTAATAAATCCATTGAATCGATATTTGAAAAAATCGAATCGGTTGTCGCCTTGCTTTTCTTTTTTTGCATCTTTAGCCTGTTCTGTTTTGCTTGCAATATCGCTATCATACTCCAAAAACTGTTTCACTGAGCACCGGGTCTGGATATGGTTTTCAATTGGATACATTTTTGATAAATGGTGAATTACCCCTCCAACGCCAGCCTTAGGCGGGTTTTGAGGGAGTCTGGGGTTGGGCCAAGAGTGGTGTTCGGACCCCCTTGGTCGGGTTGGAAGGCATCGAGGGCATTAAGGAGGTCTTGGCGTAGGTCGGCAAGACGGGGGCCGGCGGTGGAGCGGGCGATAAAGGTCTTGTAAATACTGCATTCCAGGTCCTGCCTTTGCTCTCCCAAGATATAGCCCAATGGACAAATCCCTACCAAGGTTTTGACACCATCCCGTTCAAATTCGGAAGGGGCTAAAACGCGGTTGTTGGAGTAAAAATGGTGGACTTTGTCTAAAGGAGAACCTATTCCCAAGTTGAGCCTTTCGTTGTAGCGCTTAAAAAGGTGACCATTGTAAATGGAAACTTGGCCATGAGCAAAAGAAAAAACTCTCAGGCCAATTGGGGTCTGGTACCAGGTATAGGAGAACAATCCCACAGAATCGGTGAGCTTCTCTTCCTCATCAGCCTTGTACATAACGGTTACCCATAGATTTTTGTGCTTGTATTTGGATTGAAATTTTTTTAAGTATGACTGATTACGAGGAATATTTAACCTCTTTCTTTCTTTTAAATATTCAACAATCCATCGTTGACTACTTTTGAAAAGCCTAGTAAAATCATCCATAACCTCGCTCAAGGCTTCAAAATCGGTCATGGAGGCAACTAACATGGGTATTCGCTTTTGGGAAATTCAGGGGTCTAAGCCGAGGGGTTTTCGTTTAACATCAAAACTTTATAGAAATCCCTCCAAAATACGTCGAAAATAGGAGCTTCGTCAAGCCCTCCTGCATCTTTGACTAGTTGGGTCATAGAAACAGAATTTATAGCTTAAGGGGGGTCTATTTAGGGTTCAAATCCGTCAACAGATCATTAAGATCTATCGAATCAATTCCGTTGCTTGCTATTGGGTCAAGATCCCAAGCATAGAACATCTCCTTTGTTGTTTCGTAGTTAGGACTCTGAGGCGGGAAAATAACCATTGTGTTATAAAGACACTCTTCTTGAAAGTTGGGACCAATTAGATCTTCATCGTTGTTTTCGAAGATGTCTTTGGCTTTCTCGAATGCCTCTTCCTTGCTAGCGGAATATATTTGGAATCTGTACCTGAACCAAACTTGGCAAAGTCTGTCGATGTAGAAGAGGTGCTTCTGTATCGGGGCGGGCTGTGCTTGTTGTTTTTTCGACGTGGTTTTTTGCTTTTTCATAGCCTATGGGTTTGTTTGTTCCACAAAACTATTGATATAAAATCTATATTGTAAAATTTTTTTAAACCACTTTTATTCAATTACTTAAATAATTATTTTTTATAATTTAAAATTTAATTAACATTTATATAATTTATTATCAACGATTTACAAAGGAAAAAAAGTTACAGGAATTGAAAAAAGTAACAGGAATGAAAAAAGTCTACTAAAATAGACTTTTTTGAAGCCTAATTCAATGCGTAAAAATTAAAAACTTGAATAACCGCAAAGCCTTCTGCAGCGTTCGATAGAAGATAAATGCAAATCCAGAACTATATTGTAATCATCTCGTCGGTAGCCACCAAACAAAGCCAGGGTTACAGGCAACGGCTTTCCAAGTTCTTGAGAAACCTCCTCTACCCAATGAGTGAATACATCCGCGCACTGCAACCAATGTTCAGTGTCGCATTGACCACCAAGGTCATCATCAACATGACTATCAGCCCCATGGGCAAAAACCACATAATGAACTTGATTGTTCAAAATTCGATTTCTCACGGGCTTTAACTTTTCCCGGAAATTTTGAACATAATCCGCATTCATTCCAAAGGGATTCACATTGCAATCCAATGGGACTGCCTGATCAAGTCTAGGAGCAAAGGATCGAGTATCTTCTATGCTATTGCCAAAATGACCATCGAGATCCAACCAAGCACCACAAACCGCAAGTTCATCAAACAATTTGAGTGAAGCGATTGCCTGTCCCGAAAATGTGCAAAAACCTTGCCCAGCACGAGGGGTTGCGTGGTGCATTCCTGAAACAGGAGCAAAACAAAGCTGTTCAGGATAGGCCAAGCTATGTTTGATTGCGTGATATAGAGCGCTATTGGTATAACGAACACTTTCAACTAAATTCACGGACCAAGGAATCCCGTTAGAGTTGTAGTTCCCAGTTTGATTAAAGACGTTGCTCACATATTCCTCCGTATGCGCTGCATGAAAGTCATCTTGTTCATACGGCACAAAATCAGAGAAGATTTCAAAGTGCTGCAGTAGCCCCCTCGATTGAATGCGCTCCATCAGCAAATACGGTTTAATCGGTGATTTGGAATATGATTGGTCCATAATCAAATCAAAGCATACTTGCTTTTTGTTATAAAAAGTAGCAATGGTAGGTTTACGAATCATAAAATCACATTGAATTGTTTTAAAACGAATAATACGAAAGCAACTACCCCCTACCCGCGATTTGGTTGATCATGCCGCGGAAGATGAAACCGTGGAAGGGGAGGACGGCGTACCAGTAGAGGCGGCCGTAAACGCCCAGGGGGCGGAAGGTGGCGGTTTGGGTGAGGCGGTTTTGGTCGTCGATTTTGAATTCGAGCCAGGCTTCGCCGGGTAATT
>Ga0194116_10008192_pt1 | contig 10648 bp, 8 predicted proteins | sample TA2MahsurfametaG_4_FD_148617 | JGI IMG/M metagenome (GOLD analysis project Ga0194116, IMG submission 148617) | Freshwater microbial communities from Lake Tanganyika, Tanzania - TA2015008 Mahale S9 surface | ecosystem: Environmental > Aquatic > Freshwater > Lake | place: Tanzania: Lake Tanganyika... | reverse complement strand
TTCCGACTGAGCTAATCGCCCTTGGTGAAGCTCAATAATAACAGCATTTTTTGATCTTCTTTGGCGGGCGACCGGTCATTTGACGGCGTGTGGAGCACCACGCTGCAAGGAGAAGAAGAATGATCATCGAGAGTTTCGAATTTCATCTACGGGCTCGTAATTTGTCGCCCAGAACAATCAAAGCCACTGAGGACTACCTGCGACCGTTTCTCGCAACCTGTGACCCGCTAGAGGCCACACAACGAAACGTGGAGGCATATCTAGCCGAGATGACGACACGATGCACACCAGCGACAGTATTTACTGCCTGGAGACACCTACGGACATTCTTTCATTGGCTGCACACCGAGGGTGATATCAAGGCCGACCCCACCAAGCACATTCCAAAACCGATTGTTCCCCCAACCGAGGTCCCAATTCCGACAATCGACGAGATACAGAAACTCTTGAAGTGTTGTGCGGGGCACGATCGAATTGCTCGACGCGACCATGCACTCATCACCGTGATGCTGGACACCGGACTACGGCTCACAGAAATCACCAACCTCACCATCGAAGACATCTCCAGCGACTACACACTCCGCGTATTCGGCAAAGGGAGAAAATGGAGGACCGTCCAACTCGGACAAACCTCCTCACTGGCACTCTCCCGCTGGCTACGCATACGACCCAACGACACCAACCGCGTCTGGATAGGAAGACTCGGACCCCTCACCAACAGCGGCATCAGACGAATCATCCGCCTACGAGGCGAACAAGCAGGCATCGACCTCCACCCACACATGCTGCGCCCCAGCTTCGTCGACAACTGGCTCAGAAACGGCGGAACAGAAATCGATCTAGCACGACTCTGCGGATGGACAACCACACGAATGGCCTCCCACTATGCACAATTCCGCGCAGAAGAACGAGCCCTAGTGGCACATGCCGTCGTACAACCACTCGATCACATCAAACAAAACAACCAGCAAGCATGAAGCCCAACCAGGCATCTACTGCAACACCGGAGACCTACTTCTCCCAATGAAAAATCCACCCCATTCATTTGATGGATCAGGAATTTATAATAAGAAGAATTTCAAACTTTTATTATCATTCGTCAGAAGCAGTCAGCGCTGCGGAACATCTGCCCCGCAAACAGAAGCCACCCAGACACAACTATGGCTGCGGCAGCAATGCCAAATCAGACAAGTAATGCTGAGAATCATAAGTGAGTAGTAATAGAGGCGCAGCAAATAACGCACGTCATAACTCAATCTTCACGGGAGTCAGCAGTTGACCCTTTGGAGCCTCACCCTAGAGCTATGCTGATGCCGATGGTTAGGCGCTCTAAGTCCTGGAAACGTAACGGGCGGATTCAGTCTGCGTATAGAACCTCGCATGGCAGAGCGTTTCAGTCAAGCGTTGAGGACTTCTGTAAGTCCCCGCATGCCAAGATGCTCAAAGGACAGGTTCAGCTAATTCTGACTTCACCACCATTCCCACTCGCTTCTCCGAAGAAATACGGCAACCAGACTGGTGATCAATACCGTAAGTGGCTTGAAGAGATCGTTGCGGGCCTAACACCATTACTCAGACCTACAGGAAGTCTTGTAATCGAGATTGGAAACGCCTGGAATAGGGGCAAACCCACGATGTCGACGATTCCGCTTGAAACCCTCCTATCAATTCATCGACAAACAGGCATGCACATATGTCAACAGTTCATTGCGAACAACCCAAACCGGCTTCCTTCGCCGGTCACTTACGTTAACCGGGAGCGAGCACGAGTTAAGGACAGCTATACACACATATGGTGGTTTGGTCTGAGCGTGCGTCCTTTCGCGAGTAATCGCTCGGTCTTACAGGAATACAGTCCGTCTATGAAACGCCTGTTGAGAACCGGTAAGTACAACGCCGGTTCACGCCCAAGCCAACACCAGATCGGTGATCGTTCCTTTCTTCGAGATAATGGTGGGGCAATCCCATCAAATCTCCTCGAGTTTTCAGGGAGCGAATCAGACCCCAAGTACAGAGCGTGGTGCAAGAAGATTGGCGTTCAGCAGCACCCAGCTCGAATGGCATCTGGAATCGCTGAATTCTTCATTAACTTCCTTACCAAGCCCGGTGACCTTGTGCTCGATCCTTTTGCTGGAAGCAACACCACTGGTGCTGTAGCTGAGCGATTGTCTAGACGATGGGTAGCCATAGAACGCGACCACGATTACTTGCGAGGTTCGATCGGGCGATTTGACTAATCGCCCAGCAAGTCATCAAGAGCCCCACCGGAATCGAGAAGGTTCTTGATTTTCTGAAATCCCGCTTCTGCGAGTTCTTGTGACAGTCGATATGGCATGTCCGTGTTCTTATAGCTGCCAACGATCGTTCGAATTGCGTTGTTTGAATCCCATCGTGCGGTCTCTTGGGATGTTTCGAACTTGTCACCCGTTAGTGCTTTAGCCGGTGCAAGATGAAAGTGAATCGCAACACAAATTGAAAACTTGATGAAGTCACCAAGTTCAGCGAAGTACGGGCGGATCGAACCGGACTCAAAGGTCTCACGAGCCAGCGACGTAACGCCTATCTGTTGAAGATCCTTCTTCTCAGCTGAAGTCACGAACGAACACGCCTTATCTCAGAATCTGAATCTCGACCCCCGACAGAGATAAGTTCGTACCGAGCGCTGACACGATCCCCCAACCAAGTTCCAGCCTGACTAAGTGTCAACTCGTTACTGTGTGGGAAAACGATGACCTGGTCATTTCGGGCTGCCAGGAAGCGCCACACTGCCTCCAGGTTGACTTGGTCCAGACGTGCACCAGGTGTATCGATAATCCATGCCCCAACCGCATCGGAAACTGAAATCAAAGCTGCGACAAAGGCGTAAACAACAAGCATCGAGTGCCCGTAGTTCAGGTTTTGTTTCTCTCCATAGCGATTCTGCCCAGCGCGGATCACAAAGTCATCTGAAATTGTCAGTCCGGTGTAATCACGACCCGATTGGTCAGAGCTTGCTTGATTATGAACTATCTGCAAGAAGTTTTCAGTAGCTACTGTCTGGATTTCGTTTCGGACCTTACCGACCAGAGATTCACGAACTCTGCGCATGACATCTAGAACCTGACCGACAGCTTTACTGTGCCTTAGAACGCCTCCGCCGATTCCACCATCCCGGGAAATCTTCTTCCGAAGAATACTCATTTCAGCTTCTAAATCGTCTATTGCCCCACCAAGCGCTTTCTTGATCTCGCTTAGTTGACCTTCACGCTTATCTTCTCGTTCTTTCCGCTGAATAATCTCTGCCATTGACTGCTTATCTGTGCCAGCCAAACGATCGTTTACTCGACGAAGCGCGATTGCGATATCACTCTTCTTCTTCAGGAGTTCTCGACTTGACCGAAAGTGATTCTCCAGCAGAATTTTCTTTTCGCCCGGCTCCCTGAACTTTTCTGAGAAACCAAGCTGTGCTGCCTCATCACTTTCGAGATCTCGAATCTTTGACTCCAAATCCGTGATCCGAGTCTCTAAATCACCATTTGCAGGCAACGCCTGGCCGCACGTACCGCATGTATTATTGCCACTCGCCTCCTTCATCCGTTTGACGTTCCATTCAAGCTCTTGGCGTTGTTTACTGATCGAACGCCCACGCGCTTCCCGATCCAATGTCTTCCTAATTTCGCTGGATAGCGGAAGCCACCAGTTTTCGTGCAGAAACTGCCGGATCTCATCCTGCTGGATGGACAGATCTCTTTCGACAACCTTCAGCTCTGCTTTCAAACGATTCTCGTCTTCAATTACAGCTTGCGTGTCTTTCGAACGTAGAAGACTTTCCCGGAGATCATTGATTCTCTTTCTTGTTTCTTCAAGATCGCGTACTACCTGATCACGCTCTTCCCGTTTCTTCTCGAGTCGTGCACTAAGCACCGTCAATTCCTCGCTATATCGCGCGTGTGCATTTGCCGCTTGCAGTTGCTTGTCGAGCTGCTTCTGAGTCTTTCGAAGCGAATCTTCCAAATCGGTGATGGCAGGAACTCCCATCACCGAAGCGAGACTCTCTCGAATAACGCCTTCAACGCCGTTCTCGATCGCGTCTTTGAGGCGAATCAACTCTTCCCCATCAAAGATGAAGAATCTACTCATCTCTCGCGGCATTAAAGCTTCAACCCAGCTTGAGATGACTTGCGCGTCAACTGGTTTGCCATCGATAAGGAGGCTTGCGCTTTGGTCGGTCTCCATCACTTTAAACTTCTTCGAACGTTCGTCGGGCTTAGCCACAAACGAACGACGAAGCTCAAATACTTCGTGATTGTTCGGATCCTCGTCGGGCTTGTCAATGTCATGCGAGAACCGAAGCTTTACCTCGACGTCAAAAGGCGCCCCTTTGGACAGTTCGTCTCTATTCGCATACCTGGCACCTGATCGTTCTGAGCCTTCAGAGCCGTAAAGGCACCATCGAATTGCATCGGTCAGCGACGTCTTGCCTTTCCCGTTTTCGCCAAAAATCAGAACAACTGGCTTGCCAGGCGAAGTGGTGAGATCGAGTGAGTGCTTCCCTCGATACGGCCCCCAGTTCCTAACTTCCAGGCTTAGATACTTCACCCCTCAACTGACCCCGCTTCATCGCTGACGTGCCGCTTGCTTACATCTTCAATCAATCTGGCGATCTTCTCATAGACGTCACCCTTGATAGTTGAGTTCGAACGGCGCGCAGTCCACGCCAGTCGAACTATCAGACCCACTTCTTCCTCGCTGAACATGGAATCGGATAGCGATTTGTTCACCGCCACTGCCTCCGAAACAGCAATTTGCTTGCCCGTTTTGCTCATTCAGCTCAACTCCACCGTCTCAACTGGATCCCCGAACTCAACTGTAGGCATACCAGTGATGTACTCCAAATCAGACAATACTCGCTCCTTATTTTCAGCAAATTCGGCAATTTCTCTTGCGCGCGTTAGTTCTGACTCAAGCGCAAGGTACCCACTCGTGGTCAGGGTGACAATGTCATGAAGTTCTGCATAAGGCTTATTTGACGCACACCGAAGAATTCTGCCGCGTCTCTGAATATATTCACGTGGATTAGTAGAAGATGCGACGATGATCGCTCCATTAATTGAAGGGATATCTATGCCTTCGTCAAGGCACTTAACCGCAAACAGCACTCCGCCGGATTTCTCGAAGACATGGAGGACAGCATCCCGTTCACCTTCTTTCATCTCACTGTGGTATTGGAGAGCATTAATTCTCTTTGTTGACAATTCCGATTTGACTTCCTCCAAAATTCCACGCAGGTGTTCGATCGAATTGCAGTACACGAGCCAGTGCGGTTCGCGGTCTGAAAGATCGCTTTCGAGCAGTCGATTACGAATAATCTCAATTGCAGCTCTTGTTTTGTCAATTGCCTGTTTGACTATTCGAGCACGCTCTCGACGCAGATAATCGAGTCGCTCTCGCGATCCAGTTCCCGATTTAAGTGCAGATGCTTCGAACATAATCATCCGTGAAAATCGATCGAATCGATCTTGCTCAGAATCAACGAGTCGCGCCTCGTGGATGTCGTAGGTGTACTGACAAAGCCGACCAGCTTTTCGAGCCTCGCGAAACCCAAAGTCAGGCTCTACTTTCTTACCGAAATAGTCAAAGATTCTGGCAGTGCCGTCATCATCCCCGTATCTCTCGGGTGTTGCACTCAGTCCAAGTCGTGCCGTTGCGCTGATGCTGTCCAGTATCCGCTGATTCCCGGGCGCACCTATTTCATGCACCTCGTCAGCTACGAGTAAGACCGCTCGATCAAAACGTTGGAACTGGTAGAGGAATCTCTCGTCTTGTGCTGAGTCATAGGTAGTTAGTACAACGCATCCTTCTTGGCGCTCCAATACTGATCGCAGATTGTTAATCCAGTGATCAGGACCAACACCTGCACCAGCTTGAACAATTTCCGAGTCAGCCAGCCCAATTTCACGATCCACTTCTCTCCGCCATTGTCGCAGAAGATCACGTGTAGGTACACAGATGACACAGATACCTCTGTCAGAAACCCACTGACGTGCCACAGCCAGTGCGGTGACGGTCTTCCCCCCGCCGGTAACGAAGCAGATGATTCCGCGCTTCCCATTGGCATTCCAATTATCTATTGCGAGCTTCTGGTGCTCCTGGAGATCTCGCTGCAACTGTTGCCCGCCTGAACGCCGTACCCCCCGTTTCTTGTTAGCGCGATTTGAGCGAATCTGATCCATGGCAGTTTGTTCGTCGAGATCGTCTTCACGGAGCTGGAATACTGCAGGCAAGCGAGAGGAACTGAAGTACCGCAGAAAAGTGGACTTCTCATCCCAGTGATACTGAAAATTTGCCGCGATGTGATGCGCCCTCTCAGCATCTGTCTCTGCCCAGCTCTTGAACACGTGAAATGACTCATGGTTTCCAGAACCGTAAGCAGTCCAACCAGACAACGACTCATTGAGGCTTCCGGTGAAAGCGACTTTATTATTGCCAGCATCGCGGAACACTCCAAACTTGTCATGGAACATCCCATCGCTAGTACGTGGAACCGCAAACTTCATCTCCACAGCCCCTGTTGCAACCAGATGTCGCAACAAACTGCTAGGTGCGCGTGATCCAAAGGCATCATCCCAATCACTCAATTCACTTTGTAGAGCAAACTCCACTGCCTGACTGTGGTCCCGTCTTTCTGCATTTCCTGCAATTAGAGCATCCCGATCGCTTGCACTTAGACGGGGTGAGCAGATGATCCGTATGTGCCCACCCCGCGCAACAAAGTCACAAAGTGTTGATTCAATCGCCCAAAAAATCGCACTTGAAAAGAATCCTGCCGCGCGGTCATAAGTGATGGAACGCTCCAGAACTGGAAGATAGAAATCTTCAATCAGATCATTGAGGCTCGAGGAATACTCAAGGTTGAAGTCGAGTTCTGAGAGGTCGTCCACAGGTAGTACTTAAGGTAGTTGCGGGATGTCACATTAATGACAACTCCTTCTGAGCAGTGCCGTTAGCGATTGTTGAGACGATAACTTGTTGTCTACTGTCGACCAACCTGTATCTCACTTGGGGGCACCTGTTCGAATCGCCTCTGAAATTGTTATTGCACCATTTTTATATGACTTTTTACGACTATCTCAGAGGGTAATTCCGTAATGCCAAAATCGGATTTTTCAACAATCGTCAAGGCAAAATACATTTTGCCCGGTTTTTTTATGTGCGTTTATATGACACCCGAACCATGTAACGACGAAGTTTCAAGCCTGGAATTGGGCGTTCTAAAGAGGGCAGAATTCTCTAACGCGCCCACCCGGGCATGCCCCTAGGGCCAGCTATCTCGGCCTATGCAACCAGTGCTGGTGGCGTGGCTGCGGTACTTGATATAAGCGGTAACTATTGAGTCGAAACTCGTAGTGCGCATGTGGGTATTTACCGAACGGTTCAATTCGGAGACGTCGTATCTTGCAGGGGAATATCAAGATGCTCAAGATGTTTTCAGCTTCTTTGAAGGACTCAGTCAGGAACTCTGGACAGAGTTTCTCGCTGTCTCTAGTGGGCAGATAATGCGCTTTACGTGGTGGCACGATCTGCATTGACTCTGCCAAGCCTTCGCAGTAATTGAGCACATCAATCTCGTCATAATGGATAGATATTCCGGGTGCGGGTCTTGAGTCGACCACAGCTTTCAAGTACATCAAGGTCGTCTAACGACTTATTGCATAACACCGACAACCCTGTCGGCTTACCGTCCCTGGCACGTACGGTGATGAACATCGTCGTATTCTCACCTGAACGCTCCTCACGTTCACGAACACGGCGGGCAAACAGACTGCGTTCCTTAATCGCTTGATCAATCGTGATACCGCTTGGAAGGGGCAGCTCCAAACTGATGAAGCAGCGGGAAGCCACCGCATCTTCTGCGATCTGAAGGCATGCACGTCTAACGGTGTCGTTCTTCTGCTGTAAGTGCTGGCGCTCTGTTTTCAATCGTGCTTTGAACAATGCACGTGATCCCGGTCGAGGCTTGAAGACATCAGCCTTTCTGCGGGCCAGTCGCACACGCATCAACAACCCCTCAGTCGGTGGCACAAAATGTCTTAGGTGTCGGCGTACCGCCTCCACATCCGGCGGTAGGGCACCCTGCAACTTAAGACGCATCCAGAGTGCGTACACCTCGTTATACGTGGTTGCCTCGGTGGTCGTACCGGGCAAAGACAGCTCCGGCCTACCGACCCCGACTACCGAACTGTGAATTCATACAGACTCCTTACTCCGGCGAGCACACCCCTCCGGTCCCGAAATCAACCACTCAATTTTACCACACGCACGAGCGTCAGACGAGCGCGAACGGGAAACTTTAATTTTAAAAGGTTCAACTGCGCTGCTGTAACGGACACGGCGGCGTCACTTCGGTTCGATCCCCGCTTTGCGTCTTCGTAACGCCAGTGTTGGAGTGATGTTCACGTCACTTCGCACCCAGCGACGTGCCTCGTCCGGAGTGAATCCATTCTTGATCCAAAGTTCGAGACCAGCTGCTGATTTGCCAAGGTCCTGCCATTTGCGGGCGTCATCAGCTGACGCGCCGATGTCCGTCCATCGGGCTGCCTCCTTGGGACCATATCCCGCATCTCGCCATGCTTTCGCCTCAGCAGGAGTGAATTGCTTGGCCTGCACCCATGGTTCAAGCTCCACGAGATTCCCCGAAATACTCAACCACCCAATCCCATCTTCAGCATCCTCAATACCGCGTGACTTGAACCAGATCGTCTCACTCAATGAGAAACCAGCCACACGCCATTCTTTCGCTACTTTTGCGCTAACTCCCGCTAACTCGAATTGCCGAATCCGCTTGATGTCGGACTCACCCGACTTCAGCCAACGAAGCGCGACCGATTCGCTCAAACCCTGTCGGGTGAAGTCATGAAAGCACAGAACGTCCGATGCAGACAAGTCTCGTTTTGCAACTCGCCTGATTTTCTTGATTGCATCAATGTCCAACTTTGACTGTGCAAAGGGAAGATACTCCCCCGCATTCGCGAATCCGCGGTCTATCGCATCCGAAATCTCATCTCTACCCAAACCTCGCCAACGCTTAATTGCAGTCTCCGTCGGCTTAATCCCCAATGCCCAAAGCCCGCCGTATGTTTCGTCGGGAGATCTGCCAGCCCTCCGTTCCCTGATCGCTGTGGGCAAGTCAACACCACAAAGCATCCAATCCAAGGCGTCTGACGCACCAAAGTCCCTGTAGAGCCAATACCAAATCTCGTCCGCAGCCTTTGCGACTGACCCGCATTTCTCACTCCATCGAATCAACACCATTGCGAGTCTTAACGATTCCTCTTCGGAGAATTGACTTCGGTTGTCGTAGGGGTTCTCGGGGTCCTCGATGTTGAGCTCCCACAGTTCTCCACACTCAACTTTGAGTACCAGAGTTTCAAGATTGGTGTGACTCACAAAATCGTCTTCGTAGTCACCGCGGACCGCCGTAACGAAGCCCAAGGGTGAATCGTTGAAGTAGCTCATCGCATAATGTTCATCGAAGAGGTGAGCGAACCAGATCATTCTGCATCGCATGATCTCGCCCAAGAGACGAGCCTCACTTAATGACCACTTATTGCGACGCCGATCTGGCACACCGCAGTCCAGCTGACCAAGGACTTCTAGAAATGTTTCGTCAGCATCAGGGACATCTTTATCCAGATAGAAACACAGCCAGAGCATTGCGGTCACCAAGCGCTGTTTTCCACAACTGTTAATGTCGTCAAGTAACTCATCTGCTCCAATCAGTTCGGATCTCAGATGCGCCCTGGCTGCTTCTCCCCGTTTTGGTGTCCACGAAGGCTCGGGAAGTTCCTCGAGTGACTCGTACTCACTCAAATGCTCCCGAACCTCCTCAACTGCGAATTCGGTGTCCGGATCAGCATCAGCAAACAGCTGTAATGCTTCCTCGAAGGTGATCGTCGGGTGGTTCAAGGTCGTTCGAAGGAGAACTTCGTTGAAAATTCGCTGTGAGGCTTCTTGATATATTTCTGCATTGTCGCCAGCAGCTCTCACAATGAGCTCCCATATCCGCAGATCGTTACCGGCTCCACCTTTGAAAACTGATTCCGACTCGAGCTCAAGAGAAACTGAGTCCTCGTCATCGGTAAGGATTGTCAGAGCCTTGATCGAGAGATACAGCAATACATACGTCGACCAAGATCCGCCCTGAAACTGGAAAGGGTCTTCAGTATCAAACACCATCGCCCGCATGGCGTTCGCGTCGGCAAGTCCAGGATCGCAGAAGTCCGCGAGCTTCAGCTCGCGACCAATACCACCTTCTCGCAACGCCAGCAGAACATCAAGGGCACGACAATTTGGAATCGTCGGCGTTGCTGTGACTTCGTCGTCCAACAAACTGTCGTCCAAATCTTCGTCGGAAGTCATACCGTCATTCTGCCGAGGTACCACAAATGAAGGGCACTACGTTGAAGCCGTTGGCGCGACGAAACACCCATCGTCTAAAATTGCCACAACAAACAAGAAAGGCCCGCAAAACCGACGTCATTCGACCTGCAAGGTCGCAAGAGCCCCTCGATCCCACGACTTCTACGATGTGAACGTAGCGCTCTTCCGACTGAGCTAATCGCCCTTGGTGCTCAGTGAGGCTAGCGGCAGCATGCCTCCACCCGGCGCC
>Ga0194116_10008191_pt1 | contig 10649 bp, 5 predicted proteins | sample TA2MahsurfametaG_4_FD_148617 | JGI IMG/M metagenome (GOLD analysis project Ga0194116, IMG submission 148617) | Freshwater microbial communities from Lake Tanganyika, Tanzania - TA2015008 Mahale S9 surface | ecosystem: Environmental > Aquatic > Freshwater > Lake | place: Tanzania: Lake Tanganyika... | reverse complement strand
AAAATAATATATAAATTTCGAATAAAAATTAAATCTATTTCTTTTATAAAATTTATAAATTGATATCAAATTCAATCTAAACCTAAATATTGATTGGAAAAAAATTTAAAATATTTAAACAATAATGAACGAAAATTCAAAACTAAAAGCATTTAAAAAAAAACCTTCTATTAAAACTAGTATAAATGATGTAGAATTCAAGCAACAATTATTTATAGATAAAAGAAGAGAAAAATTTAATTCAAACTTAAAAAATAATTCAAATAATAATAATCTCATAAAACAAAATATTCATCAATCCGAAAATTCATATAACTCTGAAAATTATAATAATGAATTTAAAAAAAAAGAAGATTTTGATTCGGATAAAACAGATAATCCGGAAACCAATATAAATCATAGAGATATTATTAAAAATTCAATCGATGATACTAAAAATATCAAATCAATCGATGATTATAATTTAAGTAACTTTCAAAATTATGATTATTCCAAATATAATTATATTAATATAAGAGAGAATAAAGATTATTTAAATGAAAATATATATAATTATGAAAACAAAGGTTTTAATGATAAATATAAGAATCACAGGAACGATAATTATTCTAATATAATCAATGAAAATATTAATTCTTATAGTAAAGAGAAATGCGAAAATAATGATTTTAATGAAAATAATGAAAAAGCAAATAACTTTCATTTGAATTATAATTATTCAGACATACCAGCAGTTTACGAAAGCACTGTATCTAAATTAAATACAGAAGAAAATGAAGAAACAAAAATTACTAAGAGTAATTTAAATGTAAACAATAACTCAATTTCCAAAAAAGAAAAATTTAATTTCAAATCGATTAAAGAATTAAATAACAAAAATGAAAATTCAATTAATCAAGTAAATGAAAGCCTAGATGAAATGGATTATATAATTACTAATAGAACAATTAAAATTCCTAAAAGATATTTAAAAAATATTAATAACGGAGATATAAAGTATAATCCGTCATCAGCTGAAGAAGATGAGAAAATTAAAGCAAGAATATGGGAGTTATTAGAGAATTTTTATAACTTCTTAGATGAATCAAGATTTGACCCAGTATTGGATACCTTCAAAAATAACGATATTTTACAGGAATTTTTCATTCAGAGAATATTAGAATTAATCGCCAATATATTTGATTCAGAAAAAGAATTTTATTTACAAAAATTAAATATAGAGAAAAACGAACTTCAAAAAAATTTGAATGAAACACAAAAAACATATGATGAAGTAAAATTATTACTTATTTTAAATATTATAAATAAAAAATCAAAATAAATAAGTAAAAATGATATTTCTATTTCAAGCTCAATGCAAAATTAAGTTTATTCGAAGAAAACTTGAAAATATCGAAACAAAAAGAAGAAGAAAAAATGATTGTTTTTGATAGAAGAGAACAAGATTTTATAAAAACCTTAAAGCTAAAGGAGGAAAAAATAAACCATCTTTTAGCTAAGCTTGACTTTCAGGAAAAAGAATTTACAGATTTATGCAATAACTTTACTCAAATGAACAGGGATTTTGAAAATTATAAAGCATTTCATGAGAGGACTGTTAATGAGAATTCTTTATTTAAATCAAAAATACGACAACTTGAAGAAGAAATTAATATTTCAAATAAAAGATTTGATGAACTTAATATAATCAATAAAAAATATGAAGAAGAAAATTCTACTCTAACCAAGCAATTAAATAAATTCCGAGATGACTACGAACAAATGAAATTAGATAATGAAAAAAACAAATTTGAAATGAATAAATACATTGAAGAAAATTTTAGCTTCAAAATTAAATTAGAGGAAAAAGTTAAATTTATAGATGAACTGATGGAAAAATATGAAAGTAATAAAAGAGATAATCAGGAAAAAATAACAAAATATGAAAATGTAAATTAAAAAAATTAAAATTTAATAACAACATATTTTTAGGAATTGGATAAAGTCAATAAGAAAAATGCTTTTATAGAAGATACTATTAAAAAAACTTATAAAGTTAAGAATTCAGCATTGAAAAATAAATTAAAAGAAAAAGTTGATTTAATTGAAAAAAAAAATATTGAATTTGACAATTATAAACAAGAAAAAGAAAAATTAATAGCAAAAATGTTATATAATCATCAAACAATGCTTGATGAAAAAAATAGAATAATTGAAGAAATGATGAGAATAAATAAATAAAAATAAATATTATTTTCATTTTAAATTAAAGTATTTAGAAAAATAATATAATTTTCAATATAAAAAACATATTAGAAATCAGGGAATATTGGTATTTATAATAAACAATTAAATTTTAATTAAAATTTTCATTTAATTCAATAAAAATCATTAAGAATTGATAATTTTTATAATAGATACGGCATTAGTTAATATGATGATAAAAATACATAAAATTTTTTCTTGGAGTTTATTAACTATATTCTATAATAATTATAAAATAAAAAAAAGTATATTTTTGTCAATTTTAAATGAAAACCAAATTCTTTCTACTGACTGAATCAGATATTTTTTTAAAAATTATGATATAGTTCAAACTTTTATGATTTTCAATTTTTTATTGACAACTTTATTCTTTAAATAAAAAGGAAGATTCTTGTTTTGAGGATCATTAATAAGATTTTGGCTTTGAAGATTACTAGGATTTATAAAAATTATTTACTTGATATTATTGGATTCGAAATTCGTTTCAGAATATGTTATTACACAATTTTCTTGATAAAATGACGAATAAGCTGATTTTATTTTAGATTTAAAATAATATTACACATAATTTCATATGGATTATTTATGCTTTTTTCTTGATATGTTTGCTCTAAAATGCACGGTTTGCTCAATTTTCGAAGTTGCAATCTTTTCATGATACTTTTCAAATTATTAGAAAAATTGTCCTTGATAATTAAAATAGCTTTCAATTAGAATATAATAAACAAAAAACGAAATTTTGGGACAAATTAAAATAAAAATTTTTCAATATAAAAATTATAATTTTCAATTTTTAGAATATAGATGATAAAACTTATTATTCTTGAATTTTTGGTATATTAAAAGATTATTAATAAAAATTCTATGTATTTGTTAAGTTTATTATTTTAATCATAATTCTAAAAAAAATTACAATTTTTTATGCTATTTACTTAATTGGAATATTTATAAAAATAAATCCAAAAAATATGATTTATTTGTTTTTATTAACTTTTCAATTGCAGAATAATACTCAATTGCAGAATAATACTCATGTGAAGAATATAAAATAAATAAACTAAAAAAAATTTTCATCTTTCAACAACTTTTTAATTTATTTCTAATAAAATAATAAATTTTTTCAAAGTATTCCATATATAATATAATAATAAATAAATATTATTGTCTCTCTAAATAATAATTCCAAATTACCAACAAAATTAAAATTACAATATTAATAATAGAGAAGCTAGATGTCTTCAAAATAAATATGTTTTTCAATGTTTTACATATTAATACTCTATTTTAGTAATTAACCCAAAATTAATCTAAGGAGAAGAACATATCCTCAGGTATTGTGTCTAAAATTGCATTTTTAATATTAATTTCTTTTTCAAGGAAAGAAACATCGGTATTCTTTCGAGTATTTTTGCTTTCAATATGATAAGGTTCATCATCTTCAGATAATTCTAAGTCGAGTTTTTCATTGAATAATCCTTTTCCAAATTCTAATAATTTTAAAAAATTTTTATTTATTTATTATTTCTAAAAATGTCTTATTTTCGAAAAAATTAAAATAAAAATAAAATAAAATGAAGTTAAATTTAAATGAAGATAAAATTTAAATAATTTAAATAATTGCTTAAATAATTTTTGACTCTTTATTCCCAAATAGGAATAGTATCCTTTGCGAGAAAAATTAATATAAAATTTTTTTTAATTTTTAATAAATTTTTATCATAGAAACAATTAGAAACAATTCCAATAAGACATGTATAAATAAATTATTGATTTAATTAAAAATATAAAAATTTTAAAAATAATTATTTTAAGATAAATAAAAATTATTAAATTTAATGAATTGAATAAATAAAATAAATGTTATTTCCCTTTAAAATAGTAAACTAATGATTTTGGAGTAATAATTAAAATAAGATTTTAAAGCAATTTGAATAAAATAATAAAAATTAATTAACTCAATGTTTTTAAATAAAATTATTCCATCTAAAAGACTAACAATAATAAGAAAAAAAATTTAATATACCTGAGAAGTTTGTGGACAAATAATTAAGATTATTTAATTTAATTAAATTCAGATTTTCATCAAGAGATTCTTTGATTTTTTGAATTTTAAGCGATTTTTTATCATTTAAAAAGCTCGGAATTGATATTTCCAGGCTCGTTCTTTGATAAAGTTTTTTATTAATAAGTTTTTTTTCTAAAATATTGATTTTATTTTTTTCTAATTCAAATAAATCAAAACTTTTGCAATCATTTTTTAAACCTTTTTGATTGGAATTAAAATCGTGATTGTTCATCATTATAGGGTCTGTTATTCCGAAATCAAAGAAAAATTTGTTCTCAGTACATGAATTTTCTGTTTTTTTAGGAATTGATTCTTTAACTAAATCAGAAGTTATTATGAATTTGGGAGTTTTTTTTCTTAATTGAAGTTCTTTATTTATTCTTAAGAAGACATCCATGTAATTTGAGTTTCTTTTTTTTAACTTTTTGGACTTCAGATAAGCAACGATTGAACTTCTCAAAACCATTAAATCTTCTGTTGTTGTTCTTTTAATTTCGTCCATTTGGAATCCAATATCAGTTCCTTTTTCAAACTCGAATTTGGTTAGTTTTTCTATATTCTCTAAAAAGATTAATGTTTAAAGAATTAAAGCTTACTTTCCATCTTAAAAGAAAATTATTTGTTTTATTTGATTGTAAATATAAATTTTTTTATAATGTAAATTGTTTTTAGAAAATTTATCAAATTTTAGATTTTCAGATAATATTAACTTTCGTTTTAGTTTGAAATATCATGGATGATTATTTCAAATACATCATTAATAATTTAATTAATTAAGTTTTTCTTCAAATATTGTATTATTAATTGATATTTGATTAAAATATTTATTTAATCAATATTATTGACTAACTAATATATATCATATGTAATTTTATATTATTTTCGTTTAAAAATTTGTAAGTAAATTGAATAAATTTTTCTTTTGATTTTGCTTTAAGATATGATTGATTTAAAAAAATAAATGATAATTTACAATGATATTAAAAATGAAGTATGATAAAAGTCTTTATGGAACATATAGATATTCAATCAATTTTAATGATTTTTCCTCCTTTTTTTGGAAAGGTATTAAATTATTATTTGTATTATATGAATTGTTATTCAGAGTGTCATGCTAGCTACTTTTTAAAAATTTTCTTTAAATCATTTAATGAATGAGAATATCTTAAACTTATTTTATTTCCTTTATAATTCTATTTAGCATTGATAAATTTCACAGAATAAAAAATGTTGTTAATTAATTAATTAAATGATTTTGTAAAATAAGAGAAATTTAATAGTGAATTGTAAGCGATTTAACCAAATAATAATTTAAGACTGATAACTTAAAGTCAGCTTTTAAACTTACGCCTGGTAAAGAAAGCATATCTATTCTCAAAAAATATTTTTTTTAATCATTAGCACATCCATATTAATTAATAATAATTAAAGAAAGCTTTTTTATTAATTTAACGTTTGAAAAATTAGATTTCAGATGAAATGAATTAATGACAATTAACTAAAAGATGGCTTTTCTTTAAACTATTATTTTTATAATATATCGCATTGAAACATTTAAATTTTATAAAAATAATTTTTTGTGGATTAATTATAATTGTAGGAAAAATTTTGATTAATTCTAGAAATTTTGTATTTTATTTTCGATTAATATATAAACTCTATAAATTTTTTAAAATTATCAATCTAAGAATATCTTTTAAGATTCTGATAGGGGATTTATAATAAGAAAAATAATTTACTTCTAAAACTTATAAATAAAATAAATTTTTAATAAAAATATTTAGTCATAATTAATTTACATAGCGATTTTTTAAAATCATCAAATTTTTTTTTAATTTACTTTTTAAATCTTTTCTCGAAGCCCTTCTTCTTGCTTTTAACCAAAAATTGAACATTTTTAGTATAACTAAAAAGGCCTGAATCATAATCATTTTATTTTTTTTTTAAATTAGCTAAATAATCTGATTTTGTAAATTTTTTTGCATTTTTGAATTATTGTCTATATTTAAAGAATTTAAATCTAAATTATTAAAATGATTTAAATTATTTTCATTAAATAAGTTATCTTTAGGCATATTATGATTTTGTTCTGAATTATTAACTTCACAATTATTATTCACTAAATTCTTAATTTCTTCAAAATTTTTAAAATTATTTTGAAAAGCCAATTCATGTTTGTTTGAAATTATATTAGAATTACTTTTTTCCTCATTATTATAAATTTTATTTTCATCATTCAAATATTTATTGACTGTAATTTCACCCAAAACATCATTATTTAAAGAAAGATTTGTAGGATTAGTAATATTTTCAAATTGGCTTTTATTATTATTCACGTTTAATTCAGATTTATTCAATATTGGTCCTTGTTTATTCGAATCAGGAAGGATGATTTCATGATACTCAAAAAATTCGTTTATTTTTAAATTATTTCTTAAATTTTGAACATCAATTTTTCTATGATTCTTCTTTGCCAAATTTAATTGTTGGCTTTGTGAATTCATTAATTGGCTAGAATTCATTTTCGACTTATCAGAATTTTTATTATCAGATAAATTTCCATTTTCTATTTCTTCTTTTTTTCTAAGAGCATTAATTGAACTTTTAGCTACTGTCTTCTCTAGGGAATTTTTATAAGATAAATTGAATTCTTGAGGGAAAGTTGTTTTAATTTTAAAATTTTCTCCATGACTATACTTACATTTTTTATAAGATAAATCTTCACATGATTTTTGTAAAAAAGACCGACGCTCATTTACATATTTTTGTATTTGATTAATATTTTTTTCAATGAATTTTTCATCAGTTGCAACTCGAGTTTTGTTTAATTGAGGGGTAAAAGTATGTGTGATTTTTAATTCAACTTCTTTATCATCTCTTAATTTATTAAATTTTTTAATTAAACTCTGCTTCCAATAAAGGTTTTTTTCATAAAAGCTGGTAGAATGGTTTCTAAGCGAGTTCATGTTATTTTTACCTATATTAGGTATTTTTTGTTGATTTTCACATTCATTATTTGATTTACGAGAATTATTTTCTGATTTATTGCTTAAAAGTTGATCTTGTAAATATTGACTGTAGTAATTTGAAACTGTCTGATTATTTGTGCTATAAAATGATCTTTTGTCTTTATTATTATCATCACTAGCAGAGAACTTACTGTTGTCATTATTCTTTTTATTTAATTTCAGATTTCTATTATAGAGTTTATCTTGACTTCTTTTGAGGTAAATTCCATAATTAATATTATGAATATTTGAAATCTCATTATTTGGATTTGCAAAGTTTTCTGTTTTATAAGCATTCGTAGCTAAAAACATTGGTGGAATCCTTTCATTTATTTTTGGTTTAAAAGAAAATTGTTTATAAGCTTCTTCATCAGTTATCATTTTCTGAATGTGCAACGCCTCTTTTTTTTTAGATTTTTCTATACCTATTTTATATAAATCGAGGATACGATCTTTTTCTCTTTTAGAATATGATCTCGCTTTTGGAAAATTATCTAAATTCTTGGCTAAGTCTTTAGCTAGTAAAATTGAATCATATGATAAATTTTGATTTAAGTTAATATTTTCATCATTTTTTATGATTATCTGAATATTTTCAGACATTTTCTTTTTTTTTGTTTCTGTAAGTCTTATATAAGAAGGAGTTAAATTTTTCGCTATATTTAGTGATTTATTATTTAGTTTAGGTTTAAAGGAGAAATTTTGATCAGTATTATTTGTGGAATTGGGAGTAGTTAAGCTTTTATTTAATTTTATTGAATTTTGTGAGGCAATAGAATTATTAAGATTATTATTTTTTATATTATTTGTTGATGAATAATTTATCGCGCTGTTATTTAATGAATGTGCGTTTATCTTAGATCTTATAATAGAAAAATTATTATTTTCACTTCTCGTTATATAACTGTGACTGCCATCTAAAGACTTATTAGTATATTTATCATTATCATAATTTGATAAGTTTATAATTTCTTGGTTTTTATTAGTACGATAAATTTTGTAAGTTTTTATATCTTCAATTCCTTCAAGTCTACGTAAATTTTCTATTACATATGATGCTGAGGTCGAATTGTTTATAGAATTATAATAATAAATGTTGTTTGTGTTTATGTTATTACCAGTGTGATTGTAATAAGTGTTCCTAACATTACTGTTCTGTTTTATAATAGAAGAATTTTTAGGAATCTTATGGTAAGGATACAGTCTACAATGAAATAAATATCCTTCTCTAACAATTTTTTGGGCTTTTTTAGTTATCTGAGGATTTGCTGATTTGTATCTTTTTTCATTTTCTTCTTTTCTGATTTTTTCCAATTTATTTTTATAAATAAAATGGAAATTACTTAATTTTTCAACATATACATTTTCACCATCATTTTTATTGTTTATAGGATTGTTATATTCTACATAATTGCAAATACTGTTAAAATTATTATTAATTTTATGATTATCAAAATTAGAGTTTATTTCATTCAAAATATTATTCAGATTATTATGATCATTGATATCATCATTAATTTCCCCTTCTAATTTAGATATCAAACAGTTGTCTTTGTTAAATCTATTTGAATTAATAAAATTCTCATTTTTTCTTTTTTCAACATTTATTGTATTATACTGCATTTTGTTTGAATAATCGAAATTATTGCTGTTATAAGCTGGAATAAGATTTGAATTTAATGAAGTTTTATTATGGGCTTTTGAAAGGATATTTTTATTATTATCATTGAGACTATAAGATTCTTTACTTCTATGAAATTCTGACTTTTTTGTATTTGAGAAGTAATTAAGATTGTTATAATTAGAACGCTTAGTGAAGAATTTGTTTAGTTGTTGGATAGGCACATCTGGAGTACCAATTTTCCCATCTTTAATTTCAATTTGATTTTCTAAATTATTATTTGAAATAAAAGCTTTATTGATCTTATTTAAGGATATACTGCTATTTATATTAATATTCGAGTTTTTTAGTTCATTTTTTGATATGCTATTGAAATTTGTATTATTGGCATTTTTTGGCTTGGCTGTTTTATTAATTGTAGATTCGTTTTCAATTATATTATTCTGTGAATATAGCTCGCAAAATTCTTTATTAAAACTACCTTGATATAATTTATCTAAATTCACAATATTCAAGTTTTTATCTTTATTCAACATAATATTATTAATCCCATCTCCCTCATTTAAGAAGCTTGAAGAAAAATTAGGACTTTTTATTTCTCTTATCGGCGTTTCATTATTATTTAATATTAAATTTGTTAAATTTGTTTTATCTATATTTTCCAGATTGCTAAAACTTATTTTTTTGGAGTCAATTTTTTGATTAAATTCATTTTCGAGAATTAAAGTATTACTTACGGTCTCCCTTTTAACATTATTATTTTTATTATTTTTTTGTTTATTTGTAAAATGACTTGATAAAATTTTGTTCTCAATGTCGTTAAAAATAATGCTTTTGTTTTTTTGGAAAAATTCAAAATTTATATTATTTTGATCATTAACAGGAACAAATTTATTATCATTAATTTGTCCAAAATCTTCTATATTTACTTTTTCTTTACTCTTTTTTTTTAAATTACTTCTGATTGGAGATGCAGAATAATTGGAAAGCTTATTTTTTTTCGGATCTTTATTATCAGACTTTTGTATTAATTTAGAATATTTAATAGGACTATCTATTTCATTTTTCGGTTTGCTTTTACTCTTACTTTTATTAATAAAAACCTTGTTTTCATTATTTTTTTTTACATTTATTTTATTTTCTCCCAAGTTTAATTTCTTATAATTTTTCTTGTTTAATTCTATGCTATTATTAGAAATAAATTTATTAGTATTTAATTTGTCGTAAGCTTCAAATCCACTCTCTTTCAAAGTTCTAATTGTTTCTTTTTTTTGCCTATCATCGGTTTCACCCATAGTTTTGTTGCATAAAAGATTATGTTTATTATATACGTTTAATTTGTTTTTATCAAGTAAACAATTGTCTCGAATATCGTTATCTTGTTTTGATTCTCTTTCTTTATAAGAATTTATTTTATCAAATACATCTGATGAATAATTATTGACTTTTTCTGAAATTTTATTTTTATCTACATCAGGTTTGGCATTTAAATCAATCTCTTTAAACAATAAAAATTTTTCTTTTATTTGCTTGTTGATATCAAATTGATTAGAATTCATTTTTATATTTTCTTAAGTTTTGATTATTAAATAAAAAAATTTATTAATATAATTAAATCATGTTAATACTAAGCATTAAAAGTTTTTTTTAGGAGCCGAAGATAATTTATAAAAAAAATCATAAAAGCTAAATTTATTTTAAAAAATAATTA
>Ga0194116_10008188_pt1 | contig 10654 bp, 4 predicted proteins | sample TA2MahsurfametaG_4_FD_148617 | JGI IMG/M metagenome (GOLD analysis project Ga0194116, IMG submission 148617) | Freshwater microbial communities from Lake Tanganyika, Tanzania - TA2015008 Mahale S9 surface | ecosystem: Environmental > Aquatic > Freshwater > Lake | place: Tanzania: Lake Tanganyika... | reverse complement strand
GAAAATTAAATTGAAAATCTTGAAAAAATTAAAATTGAATTTTTTAAATCTTTTTCTTTTGAATTAATTAATTACATTGAATTTGGTTATTTTTCTTTTTTTAAATTAAATTTGAATTTAAATAAATTCAAAAATGACGTAATATTCATAATTTAGTTAAAGAAAAAAAATTAAAGTTTTATTAAAATTTGTAAGATTTGCAAAATAATTAAAAAATTATTTATTTGAAATTGCTTATTCATTTAATGGTTACTTGTCAAATAATCATAAACCTTTTCAGAATAAATAAAAATTATTTTTAATTTAGAATTTTTAGTTTATTTTCTGTTTAAAATCTTGATATCTATATATAAACACAAAATAAGTATAATTCTAAAATTATTAAGTAACTTTCAATTCCTAAAAAAGAATGCAAGACAAACAAATTTATAACTTCTCCAACTATAAAATTTCAGACAATCAATCAATTTCACATATTTCTTCCAACAATGATAAAATTAATCCTAAAAATTATATTGAAAATTCTTTAGATATACTTATCTCACAAACGAAAGATAATAAAAATATGCATGTGAATAATGACTTGATTTCGAATGAAATTCAAAATTTAAAAAGAGCAGAAAGTTATATCCAACAAAAATCTAAAATAAATGAACACCCCAAAAGTGTTAAATCGTTTTTATATGGTTATATTGCAGGCCTATCAGGTATAGTGGTTTCGCATCCTTTTGACACTATGAAAACTTGTATTCAAGAAGGGAAAAAAATAAATTATAATTTGAGATCTTTATATCGTGGTGTTTTCCCTCCTTTGCTCGGAGTAGGATTAGAAAAAGCAATAGTTTTTGGAACATTTGAAAATTCAAAGCATTTTACAAATTCAGATGCAATTAGCGGTGCAATATCAGGATTTACAGCAAGTTTTATTGTTACCCCTTTTGAACGTATTAAAATCATCTTACAGATTGGGGGAGATTTAAATTTGAGAAATTTAAAAAAACTTTCTATTGGTTATCTGTATCAAGGTTTTTCAGCAACACTAACTAGAGAAACTCCTGGATTTGCTATTTATTTTAGTGTTTATAATTTCTTGAAAAATAATGATACTAACATTTCAGCTTTTCGAAGTTTTATGTATGGAGCATTATCTGGAACTTTCGCATGGATATTTATTTATCCTCAAGATAGAATAAAGACTCATTTACAAGCATTAGCAGATAAAAAAATGAATTTTTTTGAAAGCTTTCGTGAAATTTTGGGACAAGGAGGATATAAAGGTTTTTATAAAGGATTTTCATATGCACTAATGAGAGCAGTACCTCTACATGCAACTGCTTTCATGACGATGGAATTATGTAAGAAGTATTTGTGAAGATAAATTAATATAATTTTAAACTTTTTCTAAGATTTTGTTTTAAATTGATACATACAAACTTCAATTGGTTTTTAAATTATTTTTATTGAGGAGTATCTTTGAGCTCAATTTTTTAATAAATTAAAATTTGAATAATAAATATTTAATTTTATAAATGAAATAAACTATTCTAAAATACAATATATATATGAAAACAATCAGAGATTAATACTATATAAAAAACTTTTATAAATTGATTTTAAGAAAAAATCAAATCAAATACCGTAAAATCTCGAAAATTTTAGTAAATTTAGAGTTTACGAAAAATCGAGATTTTAAGGAAAATCTCAGAATAAATATAATCCTATAATTCTTTCGAGAAAAATAATTTAAAATAATTTCATTTTTTTAACAAATATGACCCAATACTATTATTATCTTAAAATTATTTTATATACATAATTTTTATTTTCAATTTTTGTTATTCTGATTTAAGAATTATAATTTCATATTCCTTGATTTTCGGAAATTTCAACTAGCAAATCTTTATGAATTTTTGATAAATATTTCTTTTTGATACTTAAATTAGTGTGATCATTATCTCTATTATTTCTATTCCATTTCTTTTCATCCACAGGAATCAAACTTAGCTTTTCTAAAAATATTGTTAATTCTTTTTGATAAATGCTATACAAATCCTTATTATGATTGGATATAATCATATTTATATCATAGTGATCATTTATTTCAATTTTTTTTCCTTGTTCTTTTTTTTCTTTATAATTTTCATATTCCTCTTTTAAAATCCAATAAATCTTTTCAAAATCCCCTCTGCCAAGTTTTTTATTAATTATTAAGCTTCGAATTATTTGAATGATTGTGAAAATATTAAATAAAGATTCCGTTTTAACAGAATTCTTTTCTTTCCCCATAAAACTATTGTTTTGATTCATTGATTTTATTAGAAAAAGCTCTAAAAAATCTTTGAAAAAAATTTCTGCACATTTTAAATTCGCATATGGAAAATTCAATTCTATTATAGGAGGAAAAGAAATATTTTTTGATTGAATTTCCTCTTTTTTTAAAAAGATATTATTATAATGGTTTATTAAATGTTCATATTGGATTTTATTATTTTCATTAAATTCATTTTTTCCGATTACATGAAAAATATTTTTTATTTTCTTATTGACTTTCTCAATATTCCCAGATCCAGTAATAAGAACATCGCTGGTTGAAATTCCCTGTAGATGCATTTTTTTTATGTTTTGCAACTCTTCAATAAGATCTATTCCTGCTTCCTCCAAAACAATTTTTGTGGTTTTATTATCGTAATAGCAAGATTTAATTGGATTTAATAAAATCGCAATATTATCTGTTTTGCTATCTAAGAGATTTCCTTGAGCTAATTTAAATTTGATAAGCAGTTTTTCATTATTTGAATTTATTTTAGTTAGGAAATTTACACAATTTATATTTGTCAAACTTTTAGATGATCTTGTAAATAAGCTCGTCATCTAATAATCCAATAATGCCAATTATAAATTAAAAAATAAAAATAAAAATTTTATAATAAATCTTTATTTTTTTATTTTGAGCGAAATTTGTTTATACAAAAATGTTAGAGAATTACATATACATATACACATATTTCGTTTTAGAACAAAAATTATAAATTTTTTTATAATTTTAATTTTTAAAAGTTCTAATTTTCAATTAAATTAAAACTTTTATTAATTTGTTGTAAAAATATAACGATATTAGATTAGATTAAAATAAAAGAAAGTAATAAAATATTTTAGTTTTTAGTAAATGCAGGATCAAAGACTTTTAGCAAATATTCAATGTAGGAATTTTGATCATACAAAACTCGATGAAGAATATAAAATTGCAACTAAGAAATTTTTGGAATTTACATATTTTCAGTACATTCACAAAACAAACTCTGAACATTTAATGAGAATTTCGTTTTTTGAATTTTTGAATTTACCTCAAATAGTTTGTGACGGAATTTTTAGAGGATTGAAAAATGAAAAACCAGAATACCTAACTTTAAATGAGTTTGTAGAAGGAGTTTCGATTTTATTTGACAAATATATTCCCCAAAATAATTCCATTATAATTAAATTGCTATTTGAAATTTTTAAATTTTATCGTATAGAAGAACATAAAAGTAGAGATAGCTCTAATGAAAAAAATAATAGAAAAGAGAACCCTACATTTAAAATAGATAAAAATTCTAAATTCAAAATAAATGAAAATTATAGTAAACAAAATTTTAATAAAGAATTGAGTTCAACTAATATTTTAAATATATCAAAAATAAAAAAAAATGGGATATTTAATAAAAACAACGTAATTGAACAAGAAATTGAAAATTGCGATTTAGTCAAATACTCTATTTCAAATTCAAATTTTCTAGAAGATATAGCTGTTGACGAAAATCAAGCAATAAATCAGAATGACTTCATAATAGTGAAGTATTTAAACATTTTCCTTAATAACTTGATTTTAAAACTATTTTTGTTATCCAAAAATCACAAATATGAGGATTATATGGCAGTTTGCGAAGAAGTGAAATTAATCATTCGTAAAACATTTGGAAATAAAGAAGAAATTATTTTCTCAGAATTTCAAAGTTTTTTAGACTCCGATAACGAGCTTTATTTTATAATTATATATTTATTTTATTCTGTCAGTCCAATAAATGAAAATATCGTAAATCTAATTATTCAAAACAAAAACTCAGATTTCTTAAATGATGAAACAAATTTAATTGAAGAGGAATTCGAACCAGCAAATATTAATAAAATTCGCGAATTGACTTACAAAAGAAGTTTATTAGAATTTGAAAATAAAGACTTAGATATAAATTTTCTTAAAATGAATTTTATTTCACAGAATCATATGGAATCCAATAATCAAATAAATATGAATTTACTGAAAAAAGATTCTCTTGTTCTAGATTTTAACAATAATCATCAAAATGACTTAAAAAATTCTATACCGCTTGATAATTTATTAAATAATTTTAAAAAAATTTTATCACCTAAATCTTGTGATAAAATTGGAGAACTCAATGATAAAATTGATATAAATTTAAAAATTGAAAGTAGTAAATTAGAAAGAAAATTCATATTAGAAAATAATATAAAAAAGATTTTGACAAAAATAAATGAAATCATTCCATCTTCAAATATGAATAATAATGTTATTTACAGCAATGCTTCCAATCAAAACTCAATGAGTAATTTTTCTAATATTAGATATAATTCGGATTTTAATATATTTTATCAAGATTCAAATTTGACAAATTTGAATAGTCCTAATATGTTGTCTACTCCGAAAAATTATATAAATTTATTAAACAACAGTCCAAGCACTCACAGAAGGATGTTAATCTTAAAGAATCCAACTTTTAGTAATTACATAAATAATAATCCTAATTATTATAATTTACATAATAAGATAGGAAGTGATGAAAAATTAAATATAAATAAATCAGATGAAAATTTAAATTTACCTATCAATGCAATAAATAATAATATTAATAATAATAGCAATCATTCAGGAAAAATACAAATAGACGAAATTGATTATTGTAAAAATTACTTTTGTAATGCTAATTCATCGAATTTAGATATATCAAATATCGATAATACAAGTAACTCTATAAATTTAAATACATTAATGAATAAATCTAACAAAAAGACTGTTTATGGCTCATCAACTAAAGTTGCAAATAACACAAGTTGTACAACTTCTAATAGATTAAGTATAAATAATTCTTCAAGGACTACAATTATAAATGATACTCATAACATTAAAAATGATTGGATAATAAAGATTCTAAGAGAGATCTCAGAAATCATTAAAGAAAAAAATAAAAAAAGATATCGCAGTAGCTATTTCACCATTTTTTATGAAAACAACCCCATACTTAATAATCAAGAAAAAATAAAAGAGATCGAAACAATCAAAACTAATACGAAGAGTAGCTTTAGGAAGAATAATAATGAGAAAAACACTAAAAATAATAAACAAATCTCAAATATAGAAGTAAAAAAGCAAAATTATGAAAAAGATAAAAAATTGCCAACATTTTTTAAACCAATAATTGAACAAAACATTCAAAGTCCTAAAATAAACAAAGAAATAGTATATAAAAATAATTCACCCATATCAAATTATTATATTAACAAGCATCAAAATTTAAACAAAATTGAAACAAGAGAGAGCACAGAAAAATATAAAAATGAAATTAATGAGAGTAATTTAAAAAATTATAATGAAGGAAAAAGCAAGTTTTATAGTGAAAATATGCTCGATTATAATAGCAACGATAACATAATACATAACATAAATAAACCCAAAAGTGAACAAATTTCACCTACAAAACAAAAGAAAAAAATGGGATATGAACCATTCAATCCTGATAATTATTTAAAATGTTTGGGAGATCTTGTTGGAGAATTTTTCATAATTTTTTCATATAAAAATTTAGGAATTTTAGAATTAAAAACTATGATTAATTTGAAATTTTCACTAATAGAGACTGAAGAAGATTTGCAAATTAATGGGAATATCCTTTATCCAGTCTCAATAAATCAAAATCAAATGAGTTATAGAATTTTCTTTGAAAATGAGACTGAAAGGGAACTTTTTCTTAAGATCTATGAAAATAATATATTGAAAAATGAAATATTAAAAAACTATAGAATTGGGGATACTATGTTTAAAAATAGATTTGTAAAAATTTCAAAAGGAATTAATCTTAAAACAAAAAATCAAGTAGAAATTAAAACATATATAAAATCAGAGATTAAAAAAGAGAAGCTACTTTTGGAATTATTAGAACAAAAAGATTTAGGGTTGATCATTAATTTCTTTAAAAATGCGAATTTTCCAAAAATAAAATATTTTGAAAATTCAGAAAATATTTTCCTTGTTTATGAAAATTATCAAGAAAATCCAATATTGTTTTTCTTTATGAACCCCAAATCTAAGATATCTAAGGACATTTTGAAATATTCGAAATTACTCATAGAGTTGAAAATTTATAAGAAAGTAATTAAATTAGTGAAATTTTACGAAACAGAATATTTGAATAAAAGAAAAATTTTAAATGACAATGGCTTTAGCCAGACGAATTATCAAATTAATAAAAATATGCAGATGACTGAAATTAGTGTTTCGAGAAACAAGACATCTCCAGATTGCGAAGTAAAGAATAAATTAACTCTTATAAAAGAAGAAAATTGATTATGATAAATTTTAGAGCAAGGATTATTTTTTGATTGGTTTATAAAATTTTAAAATATGTAAATTTATATTTAAATATAATATTTTATAATAATCTTTTGAAAGGATGATGTAAAAAAACTATCTATTTCTATTAATATTATTTTTTTATTATCTTTCATCTGAGTTAAATATGAAGTACAGATTGGATATTCGAATAAAAAATGTTATTTTTTCATGAAACAGATTTGAATATTTAAATCATTTGAATTTCTTAATTTAATGATCTTTTTAACTTATTTAATATATAAAATAAATAAAATATAATATTTTATATTTAATCCTTTTTTATTTGTATTCATCCAATAAAATAATTTATTTATATTTCATTTCATATATTAAAAAATATCAATATTAAAAAATTATTTATTCTTTGATAAATCTTAATCCACAACAATCTTTATGAATAATTTTATATTCTATCCATGTTTCCTTCGTAACCACACCTTTCATCATTAAAAGTGTTTCATAACCAAGTGCCCAATAAGAAGGTTTTTCATTACAATGACCTTGTCTATTTGGCTTATCTCTGTAAATATGTTTATTTCCGTTTATTTTTATCCATATAGAAAAAAAATCTTGTTCAAATTTATCATAAATAGGTTGGAATAATTTAAAAAGATCTCTTCTCATAATTACTTTATTATTAAAAATTGTTTCAGGATTTTCAGATTTATCTTCAGGATCAAATCCAAATGCTAATATTTCAATTTTTTGAAATCGATAACTACATTTTTCGTTTGAATTTGCCAAAGCGTAAATTAAATCCATATAACCATCTTTACTGGAATCAGTTATAGCTAAAGTTTTATGTGCTTTCTTAATTCCATTTTTAATTAAATTTTTAAAATTTTCTAAATCCGTGTGCATTAACTCATCAATCAAAATCTTGACTAATATTTCTTTTTCATTCTTATTTTGTTTAAAAATCTCTGAATGATAAAACTCTCTATAAACATTAAGAATGTAAACTCGAATTTCTCTTTCAAATTTTCTCATATAAATTAGATCATTAATATTACTTTTATTAGATTTTTCATCACATCTTTTTGATTGATTAGGATATAGTAATGCTTGTACATAACAATAAAATTTAAATTTTGATAAAATATCAATTTTTGAATTTGAATGATTTGTGTCTTGCAAAATATTTTTATTGTTATCTTCATCAGAGCTAGTAAAATTCAGAGGCTCCACTGATATTTCATTTTTATATGTTTCTTGATCTGAATCAGAAAATAAATTTATAAATTTTTTATTTCTATCAATATTTAATTTTTGAAGTATTAAATTTCTACTCATTTCAGGAATTTTACGAAGGCTTTCTAAAGGATTCTCTGAATATATTGCCTCCAAATAATCAGGTAGTAAACAAATATAATCTAAATAAGAGCAACTTTTAATGAAATCATTAAGCATTTCAAAATTAATGAAATATTTATCAAAAAATGTTTTTTTCTCTTCATATTCATAAAACATCTCTGGTAATTTAGTTCCATATTTTTTCAAATCTATACCAAGCAATTTATATAGAATATTCCCTTCTGATCCTTCTGAAAATTCCAAATTTTTATTCTTTTTTTTCACTATTAAATAACTTTCATGAGCATAAATAGCTCTTAATATATAATCTAAATAATTAGTTCTTTTGCTTTTTATCAATTTCATCAATACACTAAACATATTATAAATCCCATTGTTGCCAAGATAAAAACTTTTAAAACTTTCAGATTTAAATTTTGTCTCTTTTTTTTCTTTTTGGTCATCGAAATTAGCTTCTTTCTCGTTTATTAATTCCATAATATAATTAAAGTAATTACCTACAGATATTTCATATGTTTTTATAAGATGAATGAAAATTTTTAAATTTACATCTGATTTATTTTTATTGATTATTTGTAATAATTTCCAACTTCCTGCAACTATAATGTAATTGAAAGTTTGAGGAACATTAGCTATTATCCTGCGCATACCAAAACTAGCACTATATTCAAGTATATTTGGAGCGTATTTTTTTAAAAATTTAAGAATTCTTTCATCTTCAAAAAAAGGAATAACATTATGGATATCTTCCTTTGTAGAGATATCCTTTAAATTTTTTTTTGCAGAAGAGATTTCACTGACTGTTAAAATGTCAGACATACTTGTGTAACATCCTGCAAAAATTTTATTAACTCTCCAAATCATGGGATCTGGATAATTTCCAATTGGACTATCACAAGCAACACCAACAATATTAATAAGTTTTAAAATATCCATACAATTAATTTGATCTATATATCCATCCTCTACTAATTTACAGCACATTTTTATTCCTTCAAGAGTTGTGCAATTACTGTAAAAACTTATAGTATGATCAGTATCATCAATGTCTGAAATTTCTTTTAGATTTTTATGCATATTTATTACTTCCGCTCTTGTAATTCCATCAAAATCTAAGCCTGAATTAATAGCTCTTTTAGCAAGGCCTTTTGAGTTTTTATCTACTTGTAAATTTCGTAAATATTCAGCTTGTTGGGCTGAATTTAATATGTTTACTTTATCATCATTTGCTATCTGAGAAAGAACCACACTTATATTTTTTTCTCTTTTGTTGATAATTTTTTTTATATTTTCTGCTCTTTGAGCTAATGAAATACAAAGTTCCAAAATCTCTTCTCCTTTATCAGCACAGGCTAACTCATGTCTTTCTAAATCATTTTCTAAAGTTTCAAAATACTTAATTGTATTTGTCATTTCATCAATAGATTCTTTAGAATTAATTATTTTTAATATTTTTAGCCTTTGTAAAAAATAGATAAATTTGTTTTCCAAAATCTGCCAATAATTATCTAAATTAATATTTCTAAAAGAAATATTTACAAAAGTTTTAATTTGGTTGTCATTGTTTTGAATAAAATAAATTTTCATTTCTTCTACTAATTTTTTTTCTTCTAATTCGTTTTCTGGCATGTTATAAATAGGGTTCGTTAACCAAAATATATTCTCTCCTTTTTCTAAATTTATATAATTATTTGGTTTTGAAAAAGGAGTTTGCTTAAAAATTTTAAAATCTGAAACTAGGTTTACAGAATATGAAAAGCTATCATTCTCAAATAATTTATTAAACGCATCTAAAATTTCATTATCTTTGAGTTTCATAGAAATATCAACCAAGTTGCTAAATTGAGTAGAAAATTGTAATACACTTGATAAACCCCTTGTATCAGGTTCGCTGGATGTAGTAAAATAACGAACTGCTTGAGAATTAACATTAAACTTTCCTTTGTATTTTTCTGCCAGTAATGAAGCTAATTGCACAGATTTTTCTTGATCAGCAATTTGACCATCAGAAATCGTCAAAATTCTTAAATTTTTTTTTGAGCATTCTTCTAGAATTTTATCAAGTTTTTCTAAAGCAGGTAAAAAATAAGTACTCCCCAAGCTTTTATATTTTTTTGAAAAGATATTTTCTATTGTATCATATTGAACGGTAGTTGAAGATTCGAACATTATAAAATAAATTTTTTCATTTTCTTTATATGATAAATTTTCTAAAAATTTAGGTATTATCTTTTCACAAAGCCTTGAAACTTGTAATCCCATTGATCCTGAAACATCTAATATTAATATTGTCTCTAATCCATCTTTTTTAATATTATGCTTCTCGAAAGGTGAAACCATATTTATTTCTTTATCATCTAGAAATATTTTTCCAATTGCTCCTGCCGCATTCGGATAAATTAATAATTCTTTAGTCTTTTCCATTTTCTTAATAATATGATAAATTTTATTATTAAATTCTTAATATTAAAATACTTTAAAAAATATTCAAAAAATTTTTTGATTTAAAATAAAAATTAAATAAATATTTAATCAAACAAATTATAGTATCCAGTTGAAAATAACTTTTTAATTTCAAGTCTTCGTTTGAAAATTTTTAATATAATTTTTTTGGGGATTGGGGATTGGGGATTGGGGATTGGGGATTGGGGATTGGGGATTGGGCCCAATCCCCAA
>Ga0194116_10008184_pt1 | contig 10656 bp, 9 predicted proteins | sample TA2MahsurfametaG_4_FD_148617 | JGI IMG/M metagenome (GOLD analysis project Ga0194116, IMG submission 148617) | Freshwater microbial communities from Lake Tanganyika, Tanzania - TA2015008 Mahale S9 surface | ecosystem: Environmental > Aquatic > Freshwater > Lake | place: Tanzania: Lake Tanganyika... | reverse complement strand
CCATTGGGCCAACAGGACCCATTGGGCCAACAGGACCCACTGTTAGACCTATTGGGCCAACAGGACCCATTGGGCCAGTATCGCCTTTATCACCCTTATCGCCTTTATCACCCTTATCGCCTTTATAACCAATAAATCCACGGTCGCCCTTATCACCTTTTGGTCCTTTTAATCCTGTCTCGCCCTTATCACCTTTTGGTCCTTTTAATCCTATCTCGCCCTTATCACCTTTTAGCCCTTTTGATCCTATCTCGCCCTTATCACCTTTTGGTCCTACAACTTCACCAATAAGTTGTTTTTTCCCATCTGTGTAAGTGAAAATTAATGAGTTGTTTTTAATAACAGCTTCTTGAATACCTACACCTTTTTCGCCAGAAGGACCCATTGGGCCAGTAGCACCACCAGAACCACCAGGAGGACCAGCAGGTCCTTCTTGTAACTCTATATTCTCAATGATGTTGAGAATACGAGAACTTTCTTTGTTAATTTCTTTTTTAACAATTTTAAGAAGAGATGTTGCAAGTTTTGCATCTTTTATTGTATATTCATTACTCATCAATATCTTCCTCTAATACATCATTAAATATATTTTTCATATTTTCAAGAAGCTTTTCTTCTTCTATTTTTACTGTATTTTGAGTAAAATTATTGTATTGTTCTGATGACGCATCATCATTATCATTTACATCATCTTCTTCTGGAGATTGTGTATCATTTTGAGCTTTAGATTGTTTATCATCATCAGATGCAGGAGCTTGTGCAGCTTCCTTACTAATTTCATCATCAATCCTTTTAATCTCATCATCTGTTTGACGAAGAATATTTTTACGAATCCAATCTTTAGAGAAATATTTTCCATTATAATTTTCAACATCATTAAGTAACTGTAAACGTTCTCTCATAATTTCAGTTTCTTTAAGTTCTGTAAAATGATTATCATTAACATAATCATAACTTATATATTGCTTAAATTCTTTCCATTCTTCGCGAGACATAATGCCTTTAAGAGATAATTGAATCTCAAGAATTTCATCAAATAAATGTGAAAATCTAAGTCTTAAACGATCAATAAACTTACCAAATTTTAATTCATCTCTTGTGATTTCTGATGCGCGACCAAGATTAAACTGATTTTCTGCTTCCATTCTAGTAATGGGAACATTCAAAGACTTGTAAAGCTTTTTTCTGAAATAATCAACATCTTCCATTTCACCAAGATTTTGACCACCAGGAAGAGTTGTAATTTCTGTGCCCTTGCCGCCCTCACGACGTGGAAGCCAAAAATCTTCAAGCATTGTCATAAACTTGCGATCATCGCGCACTTCACCAGTAGCTGCATCATATGTAAGTTTATTTTTATGCTTAACCATCATATCACGTAAATATTGTTCAGCTTTCATTTTTGGAAGATTACCAACATCAATATAAAATATACGCCGTTCTGGTGCCCGTGCAAGACGATAGATAACAACAGCATCTTCAAGCATTCTTAATTGATTAAGAGGCTTAATTGCTTTATGTAAATGCGAGTATATCATATTGTTGCGATTATCAAACAAACCAGAATGAACATAACAAATCGCATCTTTTGAAATCTTTACACCACTTGTTTGGTCTGTCATGACAACGCCAGTTGAATTGTATATGAAGTACTCATTAGACCCCAAATATACAGTAGCATTAGTGCGTTTATCTTTCGTCTTTATTTGTTCTTTTATTTTACGAATTTTTCGAGGATCAATGTACCGCAATTCTTTAATGCCATCACGTGGATTACTAGGTTCAATTACCATATAATAAAATAAACGACCATCAATATACCATCTTCTAAAAGTATCATATGCTTGATTACTAAAATCAAGTAATTTTAAAATATAATTAAACTCATCTTTAATTTTTTTCTTTATGGATTCTGGCTGTTGAAGATTATCAAGTACGATATGAATTGGACCTTCATCTTTATTCATAATAATTGATTCATTTACAATATCTTGTATTGCAATATCACATTCGGGATGAATGGACATTTCACGATATTTTGAGACTAATTCAGCTTCACTTTTTGCTTTGCCTTCAAGATCAACATATGTACCATACGCACCACCAGGTGCTATCTCAACAGCGCCGTCTTCTGTTGTTTGTGGAACTATTGAAGGTATTTTTTCACTTAAATCTTCTTGCTTTTTACGACCAATAGTATAACCAAATATTTCCATTTTATAATGCTCCGAATTCTAATATAATTTCTATTATTTATAATAGAGATAAATAAAAAAAAGAGAGTTAATATAACTCTCTTTTTTTATAATAAAATAGTATGAACTAGAAGTTCATAAAACGGATCCTAGCTAAAAAGGCTACCTATGCGCCCGATGACCGCGCCCGCCACGTCGCGCGCGGCGCCGGCAACACTATCAGTGGCAATTTGACCAAGTTCGACCCCGAGGCTGCCCACGATGTCTTCACCAAGGGCGCCAAAGCCGACGCTTGCTCTATCAATGGAACCTGTATTACCTAGACCAAAGCCATCTCTCACAAACCAATAGTTAAAACTCCAAGTACATGTATACTCTTCAATTGCATCAGCGGTATCCCAACTTAATTCAATTGGGGAAATAATATTTGGCCATATATCAACGAACTGATAGGTACGAATTGCTACGCCGTCTTTACCATATTGAATAACATCAGCAGTTGATTTATATTTACTAGCACTTGTTGCGCCGCCAGTTAACAAACCGGTTGATCCCGCCGAACCTCGCAAGTTTCCGCTCACTGAATTAATGAATTGATGCCATAGTTCTAATTGATGACGAATTTTAAAATCTTCATCATTAAGAATAGTGGTAGTCCAATCTGGAAATGTGCGATTACCTGCAAATTTAACATCACGTCCAAAGTATTTTACAACAATTGGAGTAATATTTGATTCGGGTAGATTGGCCGCTCTTACTCTAAAGGGAGCATCGCGAAGGTCAAGTTCTTGTATGGCCGGTGGCGGATATAGTCGCACTTCGAAAAGTGAAGGGCGCGCACCATCTCTTTGCATACTACTTTGAAATCTTGATATATTAAAATTATTTAATGCCATTGTTTATTTCTCCTAACCTTTAAATCTAATCTATTTATATGCATTATTAGAATTTGCCGACAACTTCTTCAAAGTTTACACCAGTTCTAACTGCAATAAAGTTAAGTTGGATAAAATTAATTGAACGAGCTGGTTTAATGTAAATATCACCAATAAATTCATTGCGATCAATAACTTCGCCTGTGTTATTTGTCTCATCACAAACGACACGGAAGTCAGTAATACCACGACGACCCTGCACATCCCTTAAGAAGGGCTCAACAAGATTACGGAACTGTGAGCGTGTAAATGCATCATTGAACTCAAATAATGAAAACTTAGCAGCAGTAGAAATTGCTTTTTCAAGAACAATGAAAAGTCTACGTACATTGATGCGATCAAATGCACTAGGCTTACTAAGCAATGTTTTGTCACCGAATAATACAGTACCTTGACCTGGGAATGTGACAACTGGATTTATACCTGATTTGTAAAGCAAATCTCTTTCGCTTTTACGAGGATTGTAAGATAATTTAACAGCATTCTTAACATTGCCTCGATTAAAACCAGCTGGACTAAACCATGGATCTCTTGTAGCGTCAGTTTGAACCATTAAGCCAGCGGTATCACCATTAAGAGGAACATAACGGAATATATCATTATACTTGTCGTATTGATACTTATAACCACTATCCATAACAGCATACGATGTTGATGGAAGAGTTTCACGGAAAGCAATTGAATCCTCAGCTTCTTTACCCACGTAGCTAGAGTTATTAACTACATCCGCAGATTCAGGAGAAAAGCAAGCGATACAGTCTTTTCTTACTTCACAAATATTGTTTATAATATATAACGCGAGAGTTGTATTAACATCTGCGCCTAGGATTAATGATACATCAACATCTTCGGGTGAAAGAAACAACTCATAACCATCAATAAGCTGAGCGTTTGTTGGAGCACTACCATCTGAACCACCAGATAGAGATGCTTTTGTTGGCTTATGTGTAGTATTCGTAAATGTTGAACTTGCTGCACCGCCAGCCGAAGTCATTGCGTCAACATGTGACGCCCACCAAATATAAAGTGAACGTTGATTAATGACTTCTTTGTAATAGATAGTAGTACCATCTGTTGCTTTTGCGTCATTGGCGCGAGAAAGCGCGGGGTATCTTTCAAGAACAGTGTTTTTAGTACCAGTCCAAGAACCATCTTCATCAACTACTGCAATATGTAACTCATCATTTGCTCCACCAGCCGCTGTTGCAAAAGTACTTGTACCAGGAGCGGCGTCAAAGAAATTGTGGTATTCCCAACGGCGTTTAACCGAATCAGATTTTACTTTTGTAGCATCGCTTGAAGTGCCGAGTTGATCTTGTGTAGGCGCACTTTCAAGGACAATAGCAGTAGTGTTTACAGATGCTACTTTAATACCGTCGCCGAGATTAATAGTCGCTGTCTGTAAAAACAAAATATCACCAGCAGAAACTGATGCGGTTAAGTTAATATTTGCTCCACTAGTTAAGTTGCTAGAAGTGTTTGCACCCTTTGTTAAAACAGTGGTTGAACCAGCTTGAAATACAAGATTGGCTTGTGCAGTTGAAGAAAATGCGTTTGATGATTGGCAAACTGAAACTTTAAGTGAATTGCCAAGTGTGCCTGGATATCTGGCAACCCAGTCGCCAGAATTTGAAACGCCAGAACTGTAGTTATTTTCATAGTCGTCACTATTTAGAACAAGAATACTAGTGTTGCCGGCGCCATTGGCATTATTAGCGGTATTCCCAACACGCACAACAAATAATCTATTACCATATGATAAAAAGTTCGCTGCTGTAAACCACTCCTGAAAGTTATTGGAGTCAGGCTTAGAAAACTGTGTTACTAAATTTTTCTCTGAGTCAACCAATATACGTTTACTCACTGGACCCCAATTAAAGCGTCCAGCGATGGCGCCTTCCGTTGTGGACACTGCAGGAATAACGGTAGTAAGGTCGATCTCACTTACATTAACGCCAGGTGATACTTGAAACGGCATGTTCATTCTCCTCATTGATCGAAGTTAATTTTTTAACATTCATTAATGATTATTTATAAAAATGCCTTTTTTTGAAAAAAAAACAAGTTTACTTATATTTTTTAAAATATTTATAAAATTGTGGGATTATCATCTGTTGGAGACTGGCCATCGTCTACAATTCCAAATGGAAGAATGTCTTCCTCTATTTTTCTTTCTCGCTCTTCTGACAACTTTTTTCGTACATCAGTGTCAGTGATTTCCTTAAAAAATGTCTGAGTTGTGGCCCAAGAAAACAAGATTATGCACATTACCAAGTCGTCATGAGCACCCATATCTGCTTCATATGAATCTTTTTTTCTTATAAAAGTTGATAATTGATTGACTGTGTTATAATCATTAATTATAAGTTGTTCCTTTTCTATGATAGTTTTTGCGTTAACACAACCAATACGTTTCACTTGTTTTGTAGTTCGTACACCTTTTTGAGTGGTTGAATTAAATCCACCACCCATAATTTGACCTTTTCTTCCCTTGGTAGAGGTAAATATAACATTATCATACTCAAGATCATTATGAAGAATGTCTGCGGTTTGTTGACCATTGTCGTTGATTTCAACAAGAATATAAGCATCATTATACATTTTACACGCAGAATATATTACTTCTGGAAAATATAAAGGATCTATAAAAGAATTGTCATATGTTGCAACAATTTTGTACGGTACAGACGAAACATCAAATATAATAAATGCAGATGAATCTTCACCAGTACCGCGAGAAGTATCAACAATACAAAAATATGATTTTCTCTCTATTGGTTCTTCGTAAATATTGAACGAATCTTCATAAAGAACTTTTAGTGGATTAATAAAAGTAAGTGTTTTAAGTTTACTAGGTGCAACAAGAGTATCCGCAGAGCCTAAGAATTCAGCCTCAAACTCTTGCTTGAACTGATCTTCACTTGTATTTGCAATTGTTTTGCGGCGCCAAGTTTCATCTCGCCCTGGAACGTTCCACCAATCTACTGAAAAATTAATATATTCATTTCTATTTTCAATCGAATTAATCCATATCTTGTAAAACAAATCAAAACCATTTGGTGTTGAAGTAATTACAACTTTTGTACTGCTACCAGAAATAATAGTAGGATATACTGACTTAAAAAATTCATCTTGAATATTTCTTGGAACGAATGCAAACTCATCGAGATATAATAAGTTAATGGAATAGCCACGAATAGCACTTGATGCTGTAGAGGCAGCAATAATTTGACTGCCATTTTCAAGTTCAATATTAGTTTTATTCCATACAACTACGCCTTGTTGTAGCCACTTAGGAAGATTTTCAAATGCTCTTTGTGCTCGCGCAAGAATTTCACGAGCGGTGCTTAATTTATTTGCAAGTATTGCAACGGTATAACTATCGTTAAATAATACATGCCATAATATAACCGCGGCTGAAGTTGTAGTTTTGCCCGCTTGACGACATGTTTTTATAATAACAAATCGGTTATCAACTATAATATTTGCCATTTTTTCTTGATAAGAATACATGTCAAAATTGATAAGTCCTTTATCAAGATTGATAATCTTTACATATTTTTTGATGAAATAATTAATATCCTGTGAACACCTAACAAACTCTTGAATAATATCAGGTGTCCATTCTATGGATATGTAAGCCCGTTTAAGTGTTGGATTAGCTAAGTATGAATCACTCATTAATTAAATACATTACTCCTGACATTTTTATATTTACTCATTATCTATTTGTATTGTGAACTTTAGGAATGCAGGATTTTAAAAAATATTTTATAATTTTGTATTGACTTTTGCAATAATTATAGGTATTATAGGCCTTGTGCCTATTTGATATAATATTATTTTACTTTGATTGTTTAATCAATCTATTTAATTCTGCTGTTGAACCGATGAATAAAGCATTTGATACATTTGTTGGTTGTCTAACTGAAGAATCCTCTTTAAGCTGTTTCATCTTTTTTTGTAATTCCAACAAATCTTTATTGGCATCAACGATTGTTTTCATTAGATTTGATAATACTTCATAAGCTCTTGGTGATTCAGATGTCATCGCTATACTTGACAAATCTTCAATTGATTTTTGTGCAGATTCAATAATCTGTTTTAGATTTTCTCTAGCATATCTATAATCTTCGTCTACTATATCATTTAATTCTGATTGTTTAAATTCTTTTACTCTTGATGCATCAATTATATCAGAAATTGGTGTCAAGTTTTCTGGAAGGTTAAATAATTCTTCCATATTTTTCTCTAAATTAGTTTTCATTTTATTACTCATTTATCTCATCAATATTTGTGTTAATAACAGTAGTAAATCCGTAATCATCATCACTACTAATCTGGTTAATACCAACAGACAAAGCGGAATTAGCTGATGGTGAATGCAATGGAGCTCCGTTTGCAAACATTGACGGAGTTATAGTCATTTTTTCACTTATTAAAGTATCTGAAGGCATATCAAGTCTAAAGTTAGTGATGGCTCTTTTTATAACTCCGGTACTGGTTACTGGTCCATAAAATTGAGCTTTCATATTAAAACTAAGTGTATAAATGAGTGCCCGTCTAATGTCAAAATCACCCTCATATGTGTCTTCAATAGTTACATCTTGTAATACGATTGGTGTATCAATTACAGTATTCATTTCTGGAATTAGACGAACATTCGTTGTAAATTCAGGACGAAAATATGGAAGTATTTGCTCAAGTATTTGCGCGCCATCATCTGCATTTCGTACAAATATGTAAAGCATAAAAACTATGTCATAAGGCACAGGGACAAATTGTGTCTTAAATTTGTTAAGATCATCAGAACTGCCAGCGTCAGCTTTAAGTGAAATTTCACGAATAGTAGATGATAGTTTTCTTGTAGGAGAATATAATAGTGAACTTATCTCAAATCCAATACGGGGAAGAGTGATTCCTATATTTTTTTCAAGTTTAGGATTTGATTTAAATCGTGCTAACCACTTTTCTTTAGGACCATAAGCAATGGGTACTGCTATTGATTGTATTTTTTCTTGATTCTTGTCCAAGCGCTGTATAACAATATCATTGAACAGATTTCCAAAAGCAATTACATATTTGCGAATAATACCATGGTAATATTGTTGCGCAAACATTTTAGTACCGATCTACTTCAGAAAATGGATTTATTTCGCTAAAATCTATAATTGCACTTGTGCCAAATATAGGATCATTAGATTGAAAGTATTGATTATTAGCAACAGGATCAATATCCTCAATTCTATATTCTTGCAGCAATGAACCGCCGTCTTCAAGCTGTAGTAATGAATTATTTTCTTGAAGCATTTCGTATGCCAATATATCAAGAGTATTATTTGTTTGTATACTGTCAATGTCACTATCTCCAGTTGAAATGGCTTCATTAGAATAATTAAATATTTCACAACGAAGATCGTATGTCTGAAGTCTTCCCATTTGATAAAATACTGCTTCGTGTTCTACGAATTTTATTTCAAAAAGTGTATTTGATAACGGTTCGTATACAAGATCGCCTTCCATAGGCCGTTCTGTGGTTATATTATAACCGTTAGCAGTAAGTTCAAGAACGATTGAATCAGTGTCCGCAGATGTTATTAATCTTTGACGCGAAGGCGTAGTAGTCGAAGCAGATTCTTGTAAATAATTATATCCCACTTCTGTTGTTAATTTTTCACTACGAGACTGCTCCCATCTTTTTTTTGCAACAGTAAATGTAACTTGATCGCGAATTTCTACATTAAACTTAGTAAGAAGATCGCCTTCACCAGCAAATCCTTCTACCTCTCGTAAATACATTTCAATGCTTATTGCATCATTAAATTGTGAGAGTGCATCTTCTCCAAAAAGAGGGTCATCTTTGACAAGAGTTCTTGGTAAGTATTTCATCTCAATACCGTGAACTTTTAATGCTTCAATGCAAAGATCCTCTACAAGGTCTTGTTCGCGAGTAAATGTATTGACATTAAAATACTTATTTAACATTACAAAGACTCCTTTACCCTATCATATCATTAACAGGTAATGAGTAACTAGAAATCATTTCTTCTTCAAGTTTGTCTATTGCAGCTTGCGCGTCATCAAGTATTTTAGTACCGTTAAACGATACGCCACCAGGCATTTGAATTCCTTCAAATTTTGATAAATTATTTCCCCATTGTTTTTTAATTAAAGCGGTTGCATATCTTGCAAGCCAACGATCACCCCACACATCCGTATACTCATCTGGATCTGTAACTTTATAAGCGTCTATAACAATATATTCGCCAGCAAGTACATCTGAAGTCCAATCCATATCGATATAAAGTCTATTTGTATGTCGATTAAATCGAATTTGTTTCTTACCTACAAATATCTCTCCAAGAGACTCAACATGCCTCATTGCAATAACGTAAGATACGTAAGAAGAGGAAGATATATCAAATAAATCATTTAACATAATTTGATAACGAATATTAAACAAGTTAGAAGACTGGATTGATGCACCAATGTCAAGTATTGAATTGATGCCTATGATGTCATTTGATAGCGTTACATATTCATTTGTTATATCTGAGCTTGTTAACTGATGTTTAACAAGCACTCTTTCGGTGCCATCAAAATGATAATCTTGATAATACTTAAGCGCTTCGTCAATATTATCTTCTACTTGTTCGTCATCGACGTTAATATCAATTACAGGATATCCAAGTTTCCGAAGGCAGTAATCTTTAAATTGTGCTCTACTGGCGGGTATAGACATTTAATGGAACTCCAATCATTTTTAAACTATTTATAATGACTGAGTCTCAGGCCTTTACGAGCAAGATTTCTTATCTACAATTATACAAAAGCTGGTCCTGTAAACCAATTTACTAAAGAATATCTAATTCCACTAGTAACTGGAGTTACTCTATGTAAAAGAAATGATGGAAATACAATAATACTACCCTTTTCTTTAAATGGGGTTGAAGTATTTTCAAATTCGAAGTTGCCGCCTTCATATGTAGAGGGATCAGACAAAAACACGGAAAGAGATAATTTTCTCATTCTATCTCGGTGATCATCATCATCTGTATGAAATTCATAGAAATTATCAATGTCATATACTGTAAACTGTGGGTCTTGTTGATCTGTAATAATAAAATTCCATCCTGAATTTGTATTAGCTTTTTGCATGTACATTAATAAAATATGATGTACCCACGCATATTTTTGAGCATTAAAAAATACTACATTGGATTTTCTTTTGGAATAATCAATTATTCCAGGATTTTCTTCATCCCTCAGACCGCCAATTCTAGCTTCATTCAAGGTTTCTTTTTTTCCAAGATCAACAATTAAATCACATACATCACTTGGCAATTCACTTTTCCAAAACCAATAACTAGTTAATATTTTTTGCATATTATATCATAATCTCCATATGTGAACACCTATACAATTTTTATACGATAAGTATGATGTTGTTTCAGTTAATTTCTTTCTTTGAAATACATACACTTTTGGTTTTGTTGACACTCGGTTTGTTCCTATTGGCGTTTCTG
>Ga0194116_10008180_pt1 | contig 10660 bp, 7 predicted proteins | sample TA2MahsurfametaG_4_FD_148617 | JGI IMG/M metagenome (GOLD analysis project Ga0194116, IMG submission 148617) | Freshwater microbial communities from Lake Tanganyika, Tanzania - TA2015008 Mahale S9 surface | ecosystem: Environmental > Aquatic > Freshwater > Lake | place: Tanzania: Lake Tanganyika... | reverse complement strand
GCGGGGGGGGGGGGGGGGGGGGGGGGGGCGGATGATATCGCACAAGAAGAGCCAAGAACTCCGGTTGGGGGCGATACTGTTTTGTCGGAAGATTTCGCTACGCTTTACAATAAATACGCGGATAAGATGATGGGGGGTGCTTTGTCGGATGAGGCGATTGTCACGAAGGTGCGGGCGAAATTGTGGAAGGATATGAAGGCGTGGCGGCTGTGATGAGGGGGGTCCGCCCACCTCAGCGACGGGGTGGCTCAAGTGGCGTACCCATGTAACCTGCATTTGTTGCGCGGTAGTGGTATTTTTACTATATTACATTCCGTTTCTCTTCAATCTCTCGAGAATGTCGTTGATGATAGATTGTTGGGCGGCGACGGTGGCCTCCAATTCCGCAATCCGCGCTTTGTCCGCCTGCTGTTGGCGGTCGACTTCTTGGAGGGCGGCGGTGGCGACGGTGAAAATAGAATTCTTGTCAAGGTTATGGAAATCGTGAACCTCTTGCCCGTAGATGAATACATTATTTTTATATTCTTCAACTGTTGAAAATTTATACTCTTTATCGCATTTTACACGAATTGTCTTTTCATCAATGTGTTTTATTACTGTGCATATGTACTCTTTATTCTCATAATCATAAAGTTTTATCTTATAATTTGATATTTCATTTCCGCTAGTATCTAATACCTTTTCAAGCTTGAATTCAGTTTTGGTTGAGATATCATAGATATGGTTTGCTTGATCAATTATGAAGATATCTCCATTAGAGAAAATATTGGGGATGTAATCTTTAACTATGTTAGATGAATAGGTAATAACATCTTCTACATCTTGTGCAATAAAACCGTATATATCTTGATTTCCATTTGTGATATCAATATAATTGTATATCTTTGGTTGTATTTGTCTAATCTGTGATAATGCGGTTGTACCATCAATATCTCTGATATTTGTTTTGATACGCTTATCTGATGATACCCAAATGTAGTTAGTTCTTACCCAAATGTCTCCATCGCATATAATTCCCATATTATAAGTACCTCCGCCTGTCCACCGCGAGGTCCAAGTTCCTACATTAGCCGCGTAAGAGTAAAAGTTGATGGAGTATCCTGCTAGGTTGAAAGATCTGCTGTTGGCTACGTGTAATGTGGCTTGAGGATTTATTGTCCCGATTCCAACCTCGCCATATGCTGTGATTCTCATTCGCTCAGCATTATTTGTTCCAAAACGCAGAGAACCATTATTTTTGTTCAATACATAAGAATTTGCTGTTCCGTAGTCCATTCCTATTACAAAATCCTCGTTGGTGTGGGTTCTTAGTGTAATAATTGGTCCATATCCCCATCCTTGGTCTTTAATATATAGCATCGTATCTGTTGGTATATCGTTGAAATAACCTGCACCACCGTTTATAGTAAATTTGTAACTTGGTGTTCTTAAAGCATACTCAGCATTTATTGCATTCGTCGCATTCCCATTAAAAGTTGTAGCAGTCAAGCTATTAGAACTCGGATTATAATATAATTCCCCGTCATTATTCAGGGTTGCTCTTCCAGAAGTTGCCGTTGTAAATAGTATACGGTAATTAGTATTCGTATTTGCTGCGTCCGCAACCGTAGGGTTATTCACTATACTACCACTGGTTAAAATGGTATCCACATAAGATTTGGTAGCAGCATCTTGGGCAATCGTAGGATTTACCAAATTAACGATTTTGCCTGAAGAACTCATATCCAAATTTCCGGTTATTTTGGCCGCACCCGCTACATCTAACCGAACTGTCGGATTCGTCGTCGTGAGACCTATTCCAACATTCCCGCTTCCATCGATAATCATGCGTTCGCCATTCGCTGTGTTGAATCGTATCGAATTACTATAACGATTGTTCGTCGATGATGTATTATCTCCGGTCAGATCAATACAGCTTTTTGCCGGAGTTTGCGCTGTCAACCTAAGAAACCCAGAATTCTCTAACTCATTAACGCCGCGGATTTCATTCGTGCTTTGTGAAAGTGATGGAATTAACGCCGCCGAGTCAATCGCGCGAGAAATTAATTTAATACGCGGATTATCGGTATATGATGTAACTGTGCTGCTCATGTGTGTCGTTCCGTTAATATCCAGGTTCGATTTCACCGATCCATGCGTTGAAGTGTCAGCGAAGTTATTGCCGATACTCACCGCGCCATTCAGATTCGCACGTCCTATCACCGAAAAATCACCCGCCGAATTAATCACGATCGAGTTGCTTTGTGGATTAGTTGTTCCAGTCTGAAATGTGATGAAATTTGGTGCTGTAATGCTTAACCCACCAGACGTATCCGTGAGATTGAGTGCGGTTGCCGTCGCACCTTGAACACCGCGATGATACATTCCTGGATAGGTCGTCGTCGTCGGCGCCGTTGTTGCCTGATTGAATAACACCATCGCAGATGACGCAGTTTTTGATGGATTTGCCGCTGGATGTGTCCCCACCATCACGTTTCCGCTTACATGAAGCATACGGTTTAGACCGCTTTGACCTACGGCGGTCATTTCGCTCGACGTCATGCCACCTACGCCAACCGAACCATCCGAATTTACAATACAAAACCGGTCTCCGGCAGAAATATTTCCGGTTGTCAGGTCAAACTTCATACCAACCTTCCCGGAATTTTTATCATTATTGTGTAAATTGATGTTGGCGGTAGGCGGATTTGTATCCATCTCGTGAATAATTTTAATCCCGTGGGTGATATCAGCGACTGTTGCTGGCGAATTCGTCGTGCCTCCTCCTATTGTATCCTTTCCTGAAGCAAGAACGACGTAACTTCCGTTGGATTCGCCGCCTTTTACGAATGTGCGCGGGCGTGTGGTGGGGCCGCTAATCGACGGGTCTTCCACGTAAAAAGAGGAATGGATCGACCGACATGCGAGGTCATTCATTACAACCGTCCCCGTTGTTGCGTCGGATACGTTTGTTGTATAGCCGTTCGCCATATACCGAAAATTGCCGGATCCCCCGAAGTTGCCATTTGGATCGGTCTCTCCTCCTGGCGCAGGATTTGTCCTGTATTGAACGGAAAACTGCGTCCCGACCGCGTTGGCATGCCCCGCGGGTCCAGTTGGTCCAGTTGCTCCTTTAAATCCTTCTGGGCCTCTTGGTCCAGTATTACCGGTTGGACCTGGGATTCCTGTTGGACCAAACGGGCCAGTTGATCCGGGTAGACCATTTGCTCCAGCGGGGCCGAGTGGGCCTGTTCTTCCTTGTGGTCCAATCTGTCCAACAGCGCCGAATGTGGTCTGAAGATATGAATACGTGGTTTCAGACGTGGATAGATTCGTCTGATAATACAATAAAACATTCGCAGATTGATTCGCGAGTTTCGTATTCTTTGCGTAAATTTGGAGCTGAACATAAACATTATCTGAATTTCCGCTTGCGTCTTTCAGTGTGACAAAATCAACGGGCATTTGGATTTTGTATAGTTTCTTCGCGGTGCTTGTAATAATTGCGCCGGTCGCGCTATCGGTAGTAGAATCAAGCACATTTTGAGTATTACCAAGATCCCAGCTTCGTCCTATATATTTGATATGGTCCGGAAGATATGCTGCGCGTGGAGGATAATATCCGGAATCGCCGCCTTCTTTGGTTTCGATAATCAAACTGTCAGGTGATGGCTGATTCGATGTTCCGGTTATCATGAAAACCGCCGCATATAATGATACTTGATTCGCGTCGGAGTTAGAAGGAACCGCCGCGTAGATATTGAGCACCCATACACCACTTGGAATCCACGCTAAAACGGATACTTTCTCTGCTGTATTCCAGAACCGTGAAACCGGTATCGTTTTATTTATATTACCGTATGTCGCACTTACGGAAATTGGCCCTACCGTTCGCATCGTGCTTTGAATCGGCGTCTGTGAAAGATTGTATGAGTCAATAATGAGTTCATTCGATACGGAATCGCCGTCGGGATTGAGCCATAAAATCGTGCCGTTCGATCCTTGAATTCCTTGAGAACCGGCGACACCTTGTTCGCCTTTTTCGCCGATCGGACCAATCGGGCCAGTCGCACCAGCAACGCCATTTGCGCCAGTCGCTCCTCTCGCGCCGTTTGCGCCTGTCGGTCCAAGAACACCCACGAAGCTACCTGTTGGGCCAACCGGTCCAGTTACACCTGTTGGTCCAGTATCACCTGCGTTTCCTGGATCACCGGCCAATCCAATACCAGGCGGACCTTCTGGCCCCGTCGGTCCAATCTGTTGTTGTTGTTGTTGAATCGCTTGAATCGTTCGGTCCACATAATACTTCGTTGCGACATCTTGATCGAGAACGGGATCGCGCACATTTCGAACGCGGTTAATCGGGGCGGCTACACCCGGTCCACCCGACATATCAATATCACCGTTGATAAAAATCACACCTGCGTTATTTCCTATTCGAAATGTTGTATTTCCTGTATTGTAAGAGACGTCGGTTGACCCACCGAATGTAGTTCCGCCCATCGCCGCGTCCGTTGTTCTAACATAATTTTGGGTTCCTGTTCGTGAAAATCCGCCAATCCTCTTCCAATTATTATTGCCATTGTTGGACATGAATCGAGTCGGTTTATTATATACGACGCTTTACTTGGTGCGTGATATATAATAACTATCAAAAATAAATCACGCAAAATGACGCGAAATTACGTTATTGTCGTAGGCGCCGCCGTCTCAATTTCTTTGTTCGATCATGCGATTCTTTCTTACTGCTTGGACGTGGACGTGGACGTTGACGTTGACGTTGACCTGGAGGTAATAACCCTAAATCAGCGGGGCTTATTAACACGTTATTGAATATCGCCGATTCATCATGTTTTCGGTCTTTCATTTTATCGTCATCGTGGTAATGGTGCTGACGGCGATGATGTGCTTGTAACTCTTTCGGCATCTTTCCATCTAAATACATATCAACCATTTCTTTCCCGATTGGTATCTCACGAGCAAGTTGTTCTTTTGTATATTTACGTTCAATCACTGGTTCATCATCTTGTTGTGTTTTCGTTATAAGTGTATTTCCATCAAATATCATACTTGACATGAATCGATGACTTTCTATTATGGGTTGTTCTGTTGTATCGTCGGCAACGATTTCGTATTTTTTAATGGTTTGTGTGCGACGGCGTGGTTTCATGTTACTATTACGTTTTTTACTCTTTCGTGTAGCAGCGCGCATCGTTGTATGTGCGATAATTATTGTGTATATATATTACAAACACAATAATGAAGTTCGTAGTATTGGATGATATGAAATACGTGGCGGGGGATGCAGCCGCAGAGGCAACACACGACGATCATCATAATAAAAAGGTTCATCGAGATTCATCGCAACATACGTACGCAGATCGATATCATTATTTAGATGAGTTATTGGAGAAGACATTTATCACCGATTATTTCATGGTCCGGAACGACGGACGGACCGACAGTGACAAAGTGAAGCACTGATGAATAAATATAATCCATCGTGCTATATATAGGCGAATCATGATTATTCAAGATATAATCGTATTGGCGGTGATTATTTTGGCGCTTGATGCCGTATTTTTATACACCGCAAAAGACCTTTTTGCTCGACAGGTCATGATTGTCCAAGGAACCGCTATGAAGGTGAATATTCCTAGTGCGGTGGTATGTTATGCTTTAATCGTAGTCGGATTGTATTATTTCGTGTTGCGGCACATCATAGTTCCTAACGCTACATCTGCCGCCGCCGCAATCCAAACCATGCGGCTCAACGACGGAATCAAGACCGCATTTTTCCTCGGTATTCTCGTATATGGTGTATATGAGACGACGACACTCGCCATTCTGCGTAACTGGAGTCCGATGACCGCGCTCATCGATATAACATGGGGTGGATCCTTGTTCGCTCTCTCGGCGTATCTATTTTACAAGTATAAGTCGTTGGTGTATTAGCAAAGAAATCGTTGGATTGTGCTAGTGCTACTGCTAGTATTGTTCGTAATGTTCGTAATCTCTCGGCAACTCGTAATAATACTTGTATACATCATCAATTGATATATGAACTGTATTATGTTATATATGAATAAACATACTCCAATTTTGTCTATTTTTGGGCAACCCGAAAACCATGTGATCAGCGATCCATCTCTCGTAAAATACGGCGACACAAAGAGATTTGCGTAATGACGTATGCCGGTCGAGTTGTCATGTGTGGGTGGAATGTCGTCAAACCGAATATACTGCGTTGTTCCGTCTGAACTTGTAATCATGCCAATTTCGCCGATATCTGTATGTCGTTTTTCGATTGTATCGAATTCTTTTTCCACCTGTGCTTGAATATAATCTCGACCCCATGATGAGTTATAAAAACTCGGTTTGAATGCTTGTCTTCCACCGAACGTATAAACCGGTTGATGTGATTCATGGTCATGGCTCGGTATCGAACGATAAATGTGTCCGTGTTCGTGTCCGTGTCCGTGTCTGTGGTATTGTCGGTCCGTCCTTTCCAAATGTTCGAGAGGTTGCTCTTGCTGTTGTGGCAACGCGTCTTGTTTTGACCCGAACCAACAAGTCACACACCTCGTTCGAAAATCGTTTATTTTATTCATGATTTCTTTCGTGTTGGCGGTGCTGCTGTCGTCGTTTTGTAACGATAATACTACAAAAATGAAAATTATCGCATTACTTGAAATGTCGATTAGTCCAAAGAGGTATGTATAATCTACAATAATATATTTGATATATAGTATGTCACAAATCATCTCAAGTAATATTGATACGCATTCCAGTTTTAAATATATCGGCTTATCTTGAAATATCGTAAAATATACGGTTCCCATTAATCTTATTACTGCGGTATTATGATACACCGGTGGTTGTGGGCTAGGATATGCGAGTGACGCCATACATAATAATTGTAAAAACCCGAATCCGATCGATGAATGAACTCGGTAGGGATGCTCCATCCTGTCGCGGTTCGTATCTAATTATATTTTCTCGTGATATATTTTTATGTCGTATCTTATCTCACGATAATCGATATAAGAATAATATGTGGTGTAAGATGTAAGAATGCCGTTGTGTTTGTATGGATCATCACCAATTAGGAACACGAACAACCGATGATGAACTTCAGGCTTTTTATGCGATGATCGTGTTTTTGGTTTGTGTTGTATGTGCGAAAGAACCGGAATTCAGTTGTGAATATTGTGATAAGGTGTATAAGCAAGAGGGGCGGTATCATGCGCATCTTGCGAAATGTAAAGTGAAGGTGGATACTGGTTCTGGGTGGTCGTTGTCGTCGTCGTCGTTGTCGTCGTCGTCTGAAATTTCTGAATTATTGCGACAGAATCGAGAGATGATGGTGTTACTTCAAAAACAGCAGGAAACAATACAGGCATTAGTTTCACAGTTGGTTGCTCCCGTAGATAAAAGGAATATAGAATGATTTTCGTATATAGGAGTAAATATAGAGAGATGCTTTCGTGTTCGTTATGTGGAAAGACATATAAACATCAGGGAGGATTAAATAATCATATCAAACGTTGCGGGGTAGGTGCGGCGTCGGGGGCGGCTGTGAAAAATAGTAGTGGAACGGCTGCGCCAGATAGCGATGATATAACGAAAAGTCCGTTTTTTACAATACCACTTACTAGTTTTAAACCTACCGCGAATTTCACGAAGGAGGATCTTGAAGAATTAGAGAGACGTAAACAAGCACGATTACAAGCGATTCTTAAATCTCAGGAGGAAGAAAAAAAAAAAAAGGCGGAGGCGGCAGCAACGGCGGCAGCGGCAGCGGCAGCGGCAGCGGGGGCAGCACCAACTAGCACAAATACGGTCGTAACAAATAATACATCGAATACTGGGAATGAAGAACATAATGCGTCATTCAATATTAAATATGTAAAACGTTCAGAAGAGACACAAGATGTTGTTCAGGCAGTTGTTACGGCAGCCAAGGAGTATTGTAAAGGGCGAATTATTCTAACAAGTGATGAACCTGCGCCTGGAGGGGGTCCACTGACAGGAATAAGCACGAGTGTAAATGAAGACGGCACTACTGTGTATAATCATCCGACACGCACAATATCGATTATTGAGACACCACCTGAAGAAGTCAGTCCAGAAGAAGAACACGAAATTATTCTTGAGAAAATGACATACTTGATTCTCTCGCTCATTCAAAATAATAATAAACTTAAGAAGGAGAATTATATTTTACGATCGATTGTGGCTAGAATCGATCCGGCGTGTTTTGAAGATGATGATGATGAATGAAATGGAATCGCGAGAGGCAGCGTAGCGGAATGGAATCGCGAGCGGGTGGAATTAGTATTTGAATTATAATGACGCATTTTGGGTCATTATGATTAAATTGAAATCATACGTCGTCTATGTGATGAATATATCATCGTCGGATTCACTCGCATTCAACCATGGATTATAGCGACTACACTGTCGAACATTCGTTTCCAAAACTATACGCGCAGGACAAAAACGGAAAAATAAAAGTATGGACCGCGGCGGTCATTCAGAGTTCGGCCTCGGCCTCGGGCGCTGTCGCGTCGCGTATTACGCATGGATATATCAACGGAAAGCAGCAGGTGGCGTTTCGACAGTGTGAAGCCGGTAAAAATATCGGTCGTTCCAACGAAACTACGCCTCTCGAGCAGTGTATTTCCGAAACTCGGCGCAAATGGCTCGACAAAAAAGAGAAGGAGGCATATACCGAGAACAAACCCGCGGATTATGGTGAAGGATACGGCGATATTTCGGGGAATGACTTCGACGGCGGCGACGGTGGTGGTGATGGGGTGGAGGACGACGGCGACAACGCTTCATTCACGCGACCATTCCTTCCGATGCTCGCGCAAACGTTCGACCCAGCGGACCTTGAGGCCGGCTCTAAAAAGAAAAGGGTCATCAAATTCCCCTGTTTCGTCCAGCCTAAGTTGGATGGATTACGTTGTGTATCGTATGCGACACGCGCAGAAAATGAGTTTGTTGTGTGCCTTCAATCGCGCACCGGTGCCTTCTTTACGGGTCTTCCCCATATTGCCGCAGCACTTCGCCCTTATCTCTCGCAACATCCGAGTATTGTCATCGACGGCGAGTTATACACCGACCAAATGCCGTTTGAAGAACTCGCTGGACTCATCAAAAAGAAGAAAATAACGACCGCGGATATCGAACGACTAAAAAAAGTGAAATATCACGTCTATGATATCTACGACCATATGCGGCATGATATGCCGTTTGTCGAGAGAATCGACTTGCTCTCTGCCGCGGTTCGGCGTTGTGGGTGTGTCGCCAACGATACACATTCGGCGTCGGCGTCGTCGTTGTCGGGGGTGGTGTCCGGGGGGCGTGTCCTGCGAAGTAATACGGAGGCAGGGGCGGCATCAGCGGCGGCGACATCGGTCGTCGTTCTTGTTCGCACCGAAAAAATCGCGGTGCTGTCCGAGTTTCGTCGGTTGTTTGCCGAGTTCGTGGAGTCGGGGTATGAAGGCATCATGTTGCGAAACGCAGCGGGTGTGTATCGTGCCAATTATCGAAGTAATGATCTTCAGAAATACAAGGAATTCATGGAAGACGAGTATCGGATCATCGGTTTCACACAGGGTGAAGGTCGTGATGCGGGGGCGGTCATTTGGTTGTGCGAGACAGCTGATGGTAAGGATTTCACGGTTCGTCCGCGCGGGACTATGGAGCAAAGACGCGCATGGTTCAGCAATGGAGAATCGTATATCGGTAAGAACTTGACGGTGGTATATCAGGAACTGACGGAGGAAGGTAAGCCGAGATTTCCGGTAGGCAAGGCGGTGAGGGATGGGTATTAGAATGGTCTGGGTGTGGAATAAATTGTGTGGAGTTGTATTATTTTTATTAGGTTGATTACTTTTGTTGAAAGAACATACCACCAATGAACAATTACATAATGGATGATACCCTATGAATGGCAAGGGGTGTTTGGAAATTGTTGTTTAAAATCTCCGGCGTAAATGAAGAATTGCACATAAAACAAAATGAGGTTTTTTTCCAAACGAGTAGGTTTTAAATCGTGAAAATCTTAAAAATACGATTTAGAGCATAATGCTCTCATTCATATATTATACCATATTTTTTCCTTACTGAAACTTTTCCTATCCACCCATTCCGACCTTTCCTCGCCGCGTCCAAAAAGTGACATTTTTTTCGCCAGGTATTTTAGGAAACCGCCATGAGTATGCCAAATTATCTCAGTCACAGTTACGCATTTCGATGTGATGTTTGCCACTTTGTAACAGATAACAAAAGGGACTACCGCCGACACACAGATTCTATGAAGCATAAAAAAATGATGAATGCCTACACTTTACATCTTAAACGCCCTGTCAACGTAAAAGTGACCCAGCCCGATACGAATGTGATAATTTCATCATGGAAACCCGCACCCCCCGCACCACCACCATCCGTCCAACATGCTTTTATTTTTGATAAGCGGATTTATAAATATTGTGAAAAGTGTGGTCAGAAATATTGTAGCAAAAGCGGACTATGGAAGCATCGCAAAATATGTGATGGTGCTGGGTTTATTCCGGATGTATCTGACGCTACGAATTCCACAGCAGCTCATGTATTGTCGAATTCAACCGCGTCGGGAGCAGGAGCAGCAGGAGCAGAAGCAGACCTAGAC
>Ga0194116_10008171_pt1 | contig 10666 bp, 5 predicted proteins | sample TA2MahsurfametaG_4_FD_148617 | JGI IMG/M metagenome (GOLD analysis project Ga0194116, IMG submission 148617) | Freshwater microbial communities from Lake Tanganyika, Tanzania - TA2015008 Mahale S9 surface | ecosystem: Environmental > Aquatic > Freshwater > Lake | place: Tanzania: Lake Tanganyika... | reverse complement strand
AAAATAAAGTGATCCATCAGTAAGAGCGTTACCGTCATTATCAAGTGCAGGATCAGAAGATTTAGATCCTAAATATTTATCATCAAAGGCATCAAAGGCTGCCTCTGCTGCTGTTTGTGCATTCTGAGCTGCTGTTGCACTTGTACTTGCATTTGATGCTGAGGTACTTGCATTAGACGCAGAGGTGCTGGCATTCGATGCAGATGTACTTGCGTTAGATGCAGAGGTACTTGCGTTCGATGCACTTGTACTAGCTGCCGATGCAGAGGCTGCGGCTGCTGCCGCTGATGCACTAGCTGCACTCGCTGAGGCTGATGCTGTAGCAATAGCTGAGGCATCAATTAATAAAGTGTACTTTGCACTCTCAGGATTTGTTGTAAGAGGTTGCGATCCTGATGAAGTATGCGCAGTATTAACTATAAAAATATTTCCTGTAGATGTGTCTCTTACTAAATCTCTAACAACATAAGATGTTGCAGCTGCCCAGTTACCTTTAAATGTTCCAAGCTCTTGTGCAATAGAAAGCTCACCTGCACTATCGAATGCTAAAATTTTATTTGCTCGATCTGTAGCTGTTACTGTGAACTCAGTAGATGTAATACTATTTGCTCTTGATAATTTTATAGACCGATCAATCTGCTCCTGGAGTTCTTGACTTATACTTGTAATTTTATCAAAGGCAGTTTCTAAACTGTTTGCAGGTAAAGGATCATTTTCAATTAAATCTAATTCTTGTGTTTGTGGTGTCGATCTTCGTAATATAACTTGCTGTAAATTTGTTGGAATATTACCAGCAGTAAAAGTAACAGTTCCTGAATTATTACCAACTCCACTTACAGTATAATGTGTGGTCTTTGTTTTAACAGTTTCTGCACCTGTAGATATAGTTTTTATAATTACCTGGATGTCATCATCGTCAACTATTTTAAATGAATATGTAAAGTTGGTTGTTGATCCGTCACCATTATAAGTATTTTTTATAATTGTAGTCGATATTGTCATTTTTTATTATTGATTTAATTGTTCTAAAAGAAATCCATCAGGTAAAACCTTTCCTCGATTTTCTTCAAAAGCCTCTCGGTCAAACTGCTCTGATATTCTGTTTATCAAACTTTGTTGCTTGTCTGGATCTTGAAATAATTCTGCCACCGCTGCTGTTCTTGATCTGTTAATTACAGTCCTAATTTGTTCAGCTTGGTATGCTTGTGTATCTTGTCGATCAGATCTTAAATATTCATCGCTTTGAAATAATTGTTGTAACTGTTCTTTTGTAAGCTCACCTGCTCTTTTTTTAATAAAAGAAAGTTCATCACTTTCGTAAGGTACATTTATATTATAGAGACCAACTTTTTTTTTATATGATCTGTCAACTGGCGTAAGCTCTGGATTAACTCTTAAAAATTCTTCACGAATAGGATCTAATTTTAGTTGTCTATTATAACCAGCGACACCTATTTGTTTTTGAATAGGATCACCAAATAAATCATAGTCTAATGGTAAATTAACATCGTAAAGATTTTTTTGAACATACTCACCTAGATTTGTTGCTAATTTTCTATAACCATCACCTGTCCAATTTAAAGAGGCACCAGGTCTTACAATAGCTGGAATAAATGATGCTGCATAATTTGCACTCCATTTGGAGGCAAAATCTGCAAAATCGTAATTAGAAAACTTTTGATAGTCCTCCATAAATTTTCCAACACCACTAAAGTAAGCCGCATCACTTAGGTTTTCACCCATCGCTGCTGTAAATTCTGCAAGTATTCCTAAATATTCTTGAAGTGTTTGCGGATTGTCTAAATCAATTTTACGAGCCACTTGTCCTAAATCAGCTGCCATCGTAATAGCAAAAGTTATTGGATCAAGACCAGCATAAGAAATTTGATTAACACCTTCCTGTGTATCAACTCTAGCGCTTTTATTAAGCATATTTAGAGCATCTTGTGTTTGCGATTTTCCTTTGCGTTCTAATCCTGGATTAGTTCCTCTAATTAATCCGTGATACCCCATTGTTCCAAATGTAGAGTAAAATAAACCACCAAGTGCCATTTTTGCTAAAGCCGTGTCAGCTCTCGCACCACCAGCTGCAAGATCGTCTCTAATATTTTTTAAAAATAGATTTGCAACAGGCATTCTCTCTATTGCAAAGGTTGCAATATTTGTTGGCGTTTGAATAAACGGTAAATAATAATTCGTAATAAAATCTAAACCAGGAGTTTTGCTTTTAATGCTAATTAAACCTTCACCTATTTTAGAAATTGCATCTGTTTTATCTTTTAATTTTGTTTGATAAGTAACATACAAAGCGTGTTGATATGCTGCCTTTGTCATGTCCTCTGTAGGCTCATTTAATAATCTAGCCATATATGTTGATGCGCTTTCAACATCTGCTTTTAAAATACCTTGCTCTATAGCTCTAAAAGTATCTCGATATGCCTGAGCATACATTTCCTCTAAGAATGCAATATTCTTAAAATAATTATCTGTTACTGAAAGTAGTTTTGTAGGAATGCGATCTAAAGTTAATATTCGACCAGCAATATCAATTCCTTGACTTACTACATTATTTTCTGCACCAAAATTTTTTGCTGTAAATTTACCAATATTATTTGTGTCAAATTTTTCACCACCTAAATAATTTTCAAGTTCTACATTTTTTAAATTTTTAATTTTTTGAAAAGTATTTGATCCTTTGGTATTTAATTGCCTCCCAATAGCTGCCCAGATTGCCTCACGAGCCATCTGTTTTCCATACGCCGCTGCAACATCTTCATAAGCAGCAACGCCTTTAGAGCCTGATATTCTGCCTATATCTGATGCAATAGATCTTTCTAACGCAGTAATACCTTGTGTTAGGTAATTACCTACTGTGTTTTTTATATGCGAAAGTGGATTTGATAAAATAACATTTAAAAATACTTCACCAATACTTTCAGAGGTTGCTGTTAAAAAACCTCTTGTAGCCTCAACTGCCTCTACTTTTTGACGAGCATTATTTTGTAAATATAACTTAGCTAAATTTCTTGTTTGTTCTTCGCCTCCAAGATCTTCAAGTAATCTAATTTTATTTAATTCGTCTAAACTTAGATTAGAAAATTGTGTATCTCTTGGTTTATATTTAAACTGATTTAAAGCTCTAGCTGTTTCAGTTTGTATGCCTTTTAAAACTCTTTGATATTCAGCCATCGTGGCGTAGTGCTGCTTGTACGCTAGTAAAGCATCAGGACCGCCATTGACTGCTGCCTCTGCAAGTATGTCTAATTTCTTATGTCCAGCAATTAATATTTCTCTTGCAGCAAATATTTGTGCATCGTTTAAAGTAGATCCTGGTTTTAAATTAAGAAAATTAGAAACAAACTTTTGCTGATCTTGTTGTAATATATCTGCAAGATCTAATAATTCTTTTTTAGATCGTACTCCACCTTTTGTATTTTCAAACTGTTTAAAATACTTTTTTGATATTTGATCTATATATAAAAGAAAATCACCACGATCATTTATCTTTTCTATATTAAAATCATCTAATACATTTTTAGTGGCACCTTGACTTTTTAATTTAAAAATTTCATCAAGCGATTTTTGTGCATCATCATCTGATACTTTTATCTTGTAATCTAAATCGTCTGCCTGTTTTACATTACTTTGTAATGTGCCTTGTTTTTCTTTTATAACCTTAGGCTCTGCAATAAATGTCTTAGGTTGCTTTAGAACTTTTTTATTTCCGCGTTCAGCTATTTCTTTTGCTTTGATTGCTGCTTGCTCTACTACTTCTTTAACAAAGCCAGCACCTGTTTTTCTGCCTGTAATTTTAAATTCAGCCATTTAACGAATATTGATTGTTTAAAGAAACAAATATGCGAGGATATTCTTTTCTTACTAATTTTTTGTCGGATCTGAAATAATATTGTTTTGGATATTATCCGATATACCTTTGCCTGCTCCACCACCTATAAGCGCTGGAAGGACCACATTAAATAATGGTTGTGATTTTTCCTGTACTGATTTCTTCATCTCAGGAGTTAACTTTAATACAACAAAATTAATATCTTCAGGTATGCCTCCTAAATTTAAAGTTTCTTTTGTAACTGGAGCATTCCATTTCTTTGCATATTTTTTCATATATGTAGGAATGGCTTGATCGTATAATTCAAATTTACCTCTACCTTCACCTGTAAATTCTGGTTTATCAAACTCATACTTGAAAGTTTGTTTTTTTAATTCTTCTGGGGTGTATCGATGAAGTAATACACTTTCTAAATCACCTCCAAATTTACCAAACGATTTAGGAAATTGATTTTGAACATTATAAACATCACCATCTTGATAAGAAAACTCTTCAATAACTTTATTTCCTTTTTTAGTTTTAAAAGTAAAATAATAATTTGGAATTAAATTATCTATTACCTTATCACTCATTCCATAATTTTTTTTCAATTCTTCTCTTGTACGAGTCATCGCAACACCATCAATAATAAATGAAGTTTTTACATTAACCTCAATATTATCGACAAATCCTCCTTTTTGTCCGTACCGAGCAGCAGCTATTCTGCCTTCTGGTATTGCAATTGCAGAAAAATTATTATCTGCTGCATATCTAATTAATCTTCTTGTAACTAATTCGTACCAATTATTTTTAAATGGAAAATCTTTTATTGTTCTGTCGTCAATTTCAGCTTTAGCTGCTTGTAAAATATCTTGTTCAGTTACATTTTGAAATGAACCAAGTTGTTCCTGATCTCTTGTAATTCTTTCTGCGGCTTTTCCTTTTGCATTTTTAAAAATTTCTTTATTTGCTTTTTTTACTTGTTGAAAAATATCTGATTGTAATTCCTCAACTACTAAAGTTTTTCTACCTGCTATATCTCTTTCTTTAAATCTAACATGAGCAAACTCACCAGGTATTTGCATGTGAACGCTTGTATCTATACCAAGTTTGCCTGATGTTTGTTTTGTAGTTACACCTTGTTGTAACGGAAATTTATTACCAACATTTTCACCGCCTTTAGATAATGTAAAAATTAATTCTTTATAATCTTTACCACCAGGCATGGTATAACGGTCATATTTTGTGCGAACCATGCCACCTGCAGCATCTTCAATATCTCTTAAACTAAATTCATATCTGTTTATTAGATTATCTTCATTTAATCTAATTACATATTCATTGTGAAATATTTTTAAATTTTTATCATCAAGATAAACTTTTTGCTCGCCTGCCATCTTAAGTTTATTATCTTTTAAATATTGTTTTAGAGTTTCAAAATCTTCTGTACTTAATAATAGTTCTTCAAGATTATCATAATCAACCTCGTCAAGATGATTTCTTCTAAGATTATCTGTCTCTCTTAAAAAATTTCTAATTACATTTTCTGTTTCCTCATTGGAAAGACTCTTATTTGTTTTAGCGTAAGAAATGTCACCAATGTAGTATTGATTTTGTAAATTTTTTTTAAAATATCTAAAATTTAAAATTTCACCTGTTCGGAAAAACTCTTCATACAATCCTGCATCATCAATAAATCTTTGTGTATTATATTGAAACTCTGCTGATTGAAGAAAACCAATTTTTGTTTTATTATAAGGAATAAGATCGTATCTTTGTCCTAAATTTTCAGCTAACGCATCTTGAACATTTATATAAGCGTAATAAGCGTCATCACCTATACTGTCATTTTGATTTCTAAACCATTGAAGTAGCTCTTCATCAGTTCTTTTTGTTACCTTTCCTGGATCTCTTGGCAACATAACTTCATTCACATCAAGTCTATTTGCTTGAATAAAATCAGAAACCTCTTGTTTAGTTACTGATGGTTTTCCTTTTAAGAAATCATCAAGACCAATCCATTTCATTTCACTTTGAGTAACACCTGGAATATTTTTTAATGTTCCAAGTATTTGATCGCCTGGTGCTTTAGCTGGAATTTTACTTACAGCCTCAGCAACTGTAGATTTAAAAACAGGAGTAAGAGCCTTTGCAACTACTGGACCAGCGGCTTGTGCATCACCGCTAAATTCTTTTTTTATTGCACCGCCGATCTCACTTAATTTATTTCCAAACTGATCGATACCACTTTTAACATTATCAAGAATTGTTGGTTCTTGATTTTGCATTTCAATATTTTGGTTATCAACTGGATTAATTGTATTATTTAAAAATTCATCTATTGCAGTTGCTCCACCTACAGATGTTGCTGCACCTTGGATTTCAAAATCTGGTATATTTCTTTTTAAGAATGTAGATACTTTTGCTATTTGTGGAATAAATTTAGAGAAAGCTGTACCTTCAAAGGTTTGATAAAGACGATCAAATATTTCACCTTCTGGTGTACCTGGTAAAGCATTAAAAAATTTTTTTAATCCTTGAATAGACGGACTGTCAAAAAAAATAGTAGTTGGTTCTCTCTTCGGATCAAATGCAATACCTGATGTTAATCCAAAAGCTAAAGGTATTGTAACTACTTTAGGTAATCCTGTTTTGTCTAACATCTTATAGACAGGTTGAGCGTACGGATAATCTTGTGCTATGAAAGCCAATAGATCAGCTCCAGTATTTGGTTTTCTACCTTCTGATAATTCAAACATTTGCTGATAACCTTGTTCAAATGCAGTCATCTGTTTATTTATGTAAGCGTCTAAATCTTGAAAATTTGAAGAAATAAATTTTTGTGCTGCACTATCAGGTTTTAAAACTGTTCCTGTAGCAAAAGGAATTAAATTAGTTGCAAGACGAGAGGCATTAAAGGCTCCTAAAACTAATCTATATCTAGCTTGTGAAGGCAGATCGTGAAAAAAGGTTACAACATCTTTTGCAAAACCAAATTTATCTTTTGTTTCTAAATTTGTATTATCATCCAGGTTTATAAAACCTGCATTCTCATCTTTATCAATTCCAACTAGTTCAGCAGTATCAAGATTATTATCCTGAAAAAATTTAAAAGTATCATCACCATAACGCTGCTCTTCATCTTTAATAGGTAAGATTACATTTTTTAAAATATTAAATCCGCTTAACGCTGTATGATCTTGTTCACTCATTATTTATTGCCTAATGATTTATTTGTTTTGCCTTTACTTTGATTATCTGGAACACTTTGAGTTTGTTGTCTAAATAGACTTTTTTCAAATTTTTTATGAATGTCAGCTACATCCTCTAAAAAACTAATCTGCTTTAATTCTTCTTTTAAATCATTGGTATTAATTTTTCCTGTTCTATGTTTTTCTGCCAATTCTGATCTATAAGTATTTATGCCGTCTTTATAATTAACATCTGTAAATACCTCTGTTCTTTTTTTTAAATCATTAGATAAAGATATTTCTTTTAATTTAGGTAAATTTTTTTCCTCTGTTGAAATAGTTCTTAAATATGCCTCTTCTGGAGTAAGATTTTGTTCATAAACAAATTTAGTATAACGCTCAACTGCTTGAACAGATCTGCTGACTTTAGTTCCAGTTTCTTGATCTTTAAATAATACAAAACCTGGAATAGCATCCATGTTGGCTTGTAAAATTTTTAAATAATTTTGATACTCTCTAAATCCTTCTCGGTCTTTTTTTGAACTATTTAAAATTTTATTTACAGTATCTAGGTCTTTTAAACCTAACTTTTGCATAACAGTAATATCAGCATTTACTGTTTTTCTAAGAGTATCAACTTTATCTACAGTATTAGCGACTGCAATTTGAGCAGATAATTCTGTTAATAATTGTGCATCACTTAAAATTTCTTTACTTGTAAATGATTGGAATAATCTGCTGCTTTGTACTGAATTTATAGAACCTTTAGCCTCTAGGTCTCTAATAAAATCTAATGAAGGTTTATTATTAAGTGCATTTAGATCATCTGGATTTTGATTAGAATTATTAATTCTAAGTATTAATTCTGCAAATGTATCATTTTGTTTTTGTGTATTTGCTCTTGCCTCAAAGAGATCTTTATTAAGTTTTATATTTCCATCTGATATTATTTTAGCTCTTGCTCTGTCTATAATTTTCTCTGCTCTTTCAGTTCCAAATAACTCAACTATTTTTTGCTTATTATTAATATTTATATTTGGATCTAAAATATGATTATGAGAATTTCTAAAACTAAGAGCTTGTTCAGTATATCGCTCTACTTCTTTTTTTAATTGCTCAGGAGTAAAAATACTTGTGTATTCTTTTGACTTTATAAACCTATCAAATTCATCATCGCCAAACCGAACATCGCCAGCGTCTGTTACTGACGATCTTTTCATATTTAAGTTTGTTAAATATTCATCATATTTAACTTTTAGATTTTCAATATGATTGCTTGTAATCTTGGTTGATAATTTTGGAAAACTCTCTAATTGATGTTTTTGTAGCCAGCTATTAAATTTATCTTTTACTTCTCTATTCGCATTAGGATATTTAGATAAAAAATCTTCATTTTTAATTGCGTCCTTATAAAAATTAGTTCCATTTAAAACATTAGTATCTTTAGATGCTTGATTATAAATCTCTGCAAGTTTAGGTGATACCTCGCTTACAATACCTATAAATGTTGCGTTATCTTCTTTTTCTTTTTGATCTTTATAAATTTCTTTAACGGCTTTACCAACATTTGCTAATCCTGATGCTTGTTGTGTAGCAAGCTCTAAAGGTAAAGCTAAAGAACCAAACGATGGAATTTTATATCCTGTAGCCTCAGTTGGTGTTTCTGTAATTTTTAATCTTGCCATATTAAATAAAACCAAATTGTTTGCCTAAAGTTACTCCTGTACCTATATCGCTTAATAAACTTCCAGCAGCAGCAGCGTATTGTGATCGTGCTGTCAGCTGTCCTTTAAACAACTCACCTCGTCCTTGCGCTTGTAATAAGAGAGATTGATTTTTTAAATTTTCTTGTCCAATTTTTGCTTGGTAATCTGCATAAGCAATATTAAATGCTTGTCTATTTTTATTTTCTAAACTTACAAAATATGGTGTCGTACCAGGTCTTAATTCTGCACCTGATGACATTACACCAACTATAAAATCGCCGTAATCTCTTTTTTGTTGGTCAAGTAATTTTGGTTTTTCTACTACATCAAAGACTTGTTTTTGTCTTGCTGCCTCAGCCTCTGTATATCTAGCTTGTGATTGTAATAGTGCATTATTAAATTTTCCAATTGCCTTTGCGGTTTGTGCGCCTGCTATGTTTCCAATAAAACTCATAATTTATATATCTTTGCCATTCGGTAATAATCCGATCCATCTGGACCGTATTTAACCATTAATCCTTCTTCGTTAAGACCAAGCCACTTTGCAAATCTAATACCTAGATCAAAATTTGCTTTTACGGCTGTTTGTAATCTGCAAACTTTATTATTAAGACATAACAAATCCATTCGTCTTTTAATTAACGCTGCTGACTTAATTTTATGATTAAATATTTCTTTACTAGATAATGCCCAGCCTTCAGCTGTTCCTTGCCATAAAGGAAATATACCTGCTGCAACTATTGGAATATTATCCGTAAATAATGTGAATGAAAGTCCTGGAGCAAAACTATCAATCTTATTATCATAATATGTAGCATCAAGATCCATAAGAGGATCGTTCATGCCATGTTTAATTATTTCAAGTCCGTGTGAGATTTGAAATGGTAGTATTCTGTAATTAGCCATCCGATGTGACAACCGTTGGATAAATTGCAAGAACAGAACACGGCAAAGCCTGGTCCTGTTTTACAAATACAAATCCATCTGTGTTGTAATCATCTCTAAATTCTATTTCTTTATCGCCTGCTAAAAATGTTGATACAGGAGTATCAAGTGGATCTGACGATTTTCTAAATGGTACTGTTTCTAAATTATTTAGATCTGGTCCAACTTTTACTCCAACAGTTTCAAATAATCTTAATACAACTTTTGAAATTCTTTTTGTTTTGCCTTGTGAGGTACCTTCTTCTGCACCACCTTCAATTCTCATTGTCTGCAATACACTAGAATAATTTAATCCTACGACTGCTTTATTAACATAACGATCTAAAGTAATTGCACCTGAGGTAACAGTTTTATCTGCGTGTGTAGCTCCATCGCCTAGTATTCCAACTGATTGACCTTCAAGATGTGTTAGTCCTGATAATGTATTTGCAACTTGTTTAACTGTGGCTCCTGAAGTGTGAGCAACTGCAACAGTAGAATTAAAACCTCTAACACATCCTGTTAAATCATTAACTGATTTACCTGAGTAAGAAATTCGTTCGCTATCAATTATAATAACACCAGATGCAGTAAATGAGCTTGCATCTGTAAGTGTAATAGTTGATGCACTATTATTTATATTGCCGTTTAATGTTGTTGTAGCTCCTGCGTAAGTTAAAAAACTATCTACAAATTTAAAAGATGAACTATCTAATTCATCAAAATCAAAATCACTAAAGCATTCTACATATCTTTTAGTAGAACCATTTATAGTTCTTTTTACAATTACCCATAATTCATCTTCATCTAAAACTCCTGATATAGTTGCAACGCTTTCAACTATTCCATTTGTTTGAGATCCAAAAGATCCACCTAATAAATGTTTATGCCAGGCAACAACATTCTCAGATCGTTGGTAAGTAAGTCCTATTAAAACTCCGTCATCTCGTACTGCCCAAATAATACTTGATGGTTCTTGTTGATAGCAAAATTCATTAACTCCAGAATTAGTTATAGCA
>Ga0194116_10008170_pt1 | contig 10667 bp, 10 predicted proteins | sample TA2MahsurfametaG_4_FD_148617 | JGI IMG/M metagenome (GOLD analysis project Ga0194116, IMG submission 148617) | Freshwater microbial communities from Lake Tanganyika, Tanzania - TA2015008 Mahale S9 surface | ecosystem: Environmental > Aquatic > Freshwater > Lake | place: Tanzania: Lake... | reverse complement strand
CCCATCTTTACCTAATGTCCGACATCCAGCAAATAATTGACGCATTAGTGGCCTTTCGCGATGAGCGCGAGTGGCAGCAGTTTCATGATACAAAGAATTTAGCGGTGGCGCTTTCGATAGAGGCGGCAGAGTTGAATGAATTGTTTTTGTGGAAAGATGTAGCTGCTTCTGAGGAGGTGGACAAGGAAAAAATCAAAGAAGAATTGGCTGATGTACTGGCTTATGCGCTGCTGTTGGCAGAGAAGCAGGGCTTAGATGTGAAGCAAATTGTACTGGATAAAATTGCTAAAAATGCAGAGAAGTATCCAGTGGAGAAGGCAAAAGGCAGTGCGCAGAAGTATACGGAGTTAGGGTCATTGTAAAGAAACTGTATCCCAAGAAATTAATGTATGAAATTTATAAGTACGCAGACAATAAAAGAAGCATACACGAAATTGACAAATGTCGAAGTTAAGAACGCTAGTATTTTTCACATATATCTAATTCTAAAAGGCTGCGGAATTAATGATACTACAGCTCTACCAGTTGAAGTAATCACAGAAAAAGGCTATCCAATTGCAAGCGATTTAAGCTTATTGTTCTCATACTTTGAACAAAAGCCTGAAAAATATGACTTTATCAACCCTTTTTCAATGAAAGAATGGGCTGCACAAGCTCCATCAGAAACTTTAAAGAAATGGGTTTCATCACGAATTAAAAATAATATCATTGGCGGAGCCACAACTTGGAGAAAAATAATTAGAGAAGATATTTACAATAACAAAATCAAGTTTGCTAATAATTATGTTGACGAGATAAAAGAATTAACAATTCCAAACAACAAAATCAAATTATGGCCTTTAGTTGTTTGGTATAATCGTTTCACTAAATTCGAACGATCATATAGTCCTAATGAACTTATTCAAGGATTTATAAAAGAACTTAATATTACCGAACGGGAACTTGGTGGGTTATTCGATAAAACTGTCCTTTTTGATATTGGTTTTTCCGACGAAGAGTGTGATATGGGTGAGATTAGAAATCTTATTGGCTCCCCTCCAAACACCACAAGTAGCTCATGGAACGAATCAACGGTTATTGCAGTTGCAGAACCTCAAGAATATTATGCATTTAAAAATAAAATTATGAATGATCAAATAAATGTCTCGGTAGAGAAAATACAAAAGCTAATCAAAGACAATTTTCAAATTATCCTATCGGGACCTCCTGGCACCTCAAAATCTTACATTGCAGATATTATTTCAAAGAAATTAATCGTTGGCAACTCTAACTTAGACTCAATACTAAAAATTCAATTCCATCCACAATATTCCTATCAAGATTTTATTGGAGGTTTTATCGTAAATGGTGACAAAGTAGAAACGAACAGAGGTGTTTTTTTGAGATTTTTAGACAAAGTAAAGAGTTCCGAGAAAGACAACTTTGTTCTAATTATTGACGAAATTAACAGAGCAAATGTTGGGAGCGTTTTCGGAGAATTAATACAATGTTTAGATAGAAATTATAGTCTAAGTACTTTAATTGCTGGTAAGGAGGAAATACTTAACATTCCCAAAAACATGTTTATTATTGCGACAATGAACACTTCCGATAGAACTCTTGGTTCTGTAGATTTTGCTTTACGTAGAAGATTCGTTGATATTTACATCGCACCTAATGAAAATGCATTGACAGATACAACAAAAACAGAAAGTGGAATTTCATTGGCCGATTTACTAAAGAAAATTAATACTCAACTTAAAAATACACTAAGAAATAATGAACTAGTAATTGGTCAAACTATTTTTTATAATGAATCTGTCAAGTCAGCTGATTTGTATAATTGGTCAAATGAAAACTTAGAGGATTTGTTTAATTATAAAATTCTATCAATGATTGAAGATTATTGCAACAAGGAAGTAAACAAAGTAAATGAGGTTATCGGAGATAGGCTACAAACCAGATTAACAGGAGAAGCCTTCGTTAATGCTATTTCTGAATATATTTCATGAAAAATATAGAAATTTTCGAAAATGAAGCCATTTCATTAGATGATGATGACATTAAAGGTCTGCTTCAGATAAAACGTCAGTCTCCAAATTTGCCATTTATTGTTGTTGAAAATAAATTTGCAACAGAAAGCTACACAATTGGTGAAATTCAATTAAAGAAGACCTTAATTAGAATTAAACCCAGACACATATTGCTTAGCCTGAATCATTATTTTGAGATGCTTTTATATATAGATAACTTAAACTACAATGCAATTAAATCACGCTCATACTCAAATGATACCTCGTTTGGAGTTAACGGCTTGATTGAAAATTTCATTGAGGTATGCACTGATTTATTAGGTTTTGGATTAACAGGCTCATTTGAACAAAAGAAAATTAGAAGTTTTAAGCCAAAAGGAAAAATTCTCTTTTCCGAATACAATAAAAAACTAATACCAATTGAAGGTGTACCAGCATCAATTGACGAATATAAGATTGATAATCCTGCAAATCAAATTATTAAAACAGCGATTTTGAAAATTCAAGAATATACTGGATTAAGTAAAAGTAATCGGTACTCGGTTATACAACTTTTAAACCATTTCGAGAATGTTTCAGATTATAAAAAAGATTATATCCATTTGAAACCAGATGTGCTTAATTTTCATTCTACTAATCCATATTACGCGATTACTTTGGAATATGCTTTAAAAATAATTTTGGACTTCAAATTAGGATATTCCTCTGAAGGAGGTATCCAATGGAATGCATTTTTAGTAAATTCCAATGACACCTTTGAAAAGTACATTCGTAAAATTTTAGAACGTGAGTTAGACCATAAAATCATTAAGTGGGACAAACCAAAGAAATTTGCTGAAATCAATTGGAATCAACAAATAGGGCAGAAAGCCTTCTCTCCGGATATAATCGTTGATTTTATTGATGGCAAGGCACGAGCAGTATTTGATGTCAAGAACAAGTACTTTACTCCAACTGACAGTAATCCTAGCGAACTTACTAGCGTAGCAGATATTTACCAGCTATTATTTTATTCTACTCAACTAAATACTGATATTTGTGGCTTAATTTACCCATCGGATGATTTTCATGAGCCTATAACGTTAGATATTATGGGTGTTGATATTAATTTCTTTTTGATTTCTATAAATATGAATGCAGAATTTGAAAAGAGGAAAGAGGGTCTAATTAACAATGTAAAATATTGTTTAAAATACACATAAGAAAATGGGAATGAGATACAAGTTTATTGATTTGTTTTGCGGTATTGGAGGTTTTCGTCAAGCGTTTGACGATTTGGGCTGTGAATGTGTTTTTTCATCCGATATTGATAAGTATGCAAACATTACCTATGAAGCAAATTTTGGAGAGATCCCACATGGTGACATTACAAAAATACCCGCAAAAGAAATACCCGCATTTGATATTTTACTTGCAGGTTTTCCATGCCAACCTTTTAGTTATTCTGGTCGAAATGAAGGATTTGAAGACAAGACAAGAGGTACATTATTTTTCGATGTTGTGAGAATGATTAAACATCATAAGCCTAAGATGTTTCTACTGGAGAACGTTAAAGGATTAAAATCACATAATTCAGGACAAACATTAAAAGTAATTGAGGAAACGTTAATCGAATTAGGTTATAATATTAAGTGGGCTATAATTGATAGTTTAAAGTTTGGAGTTCCGCAAAAAAGAGAACGTTGGTATTGTGTGGGATTTGATAAAGAAATAGAATTTGACTTCCCAAAAGGTAAAAACATTATACCCAAATTAAAAGATATTATATCAAACTAAGATAATGATGATAGAAGTTTAAAATTAACTGATTTCGAAATTGCGAGAATTGATTACCATTTTCAATCAAGTGAAATTAGAGTCAAGCATGACAACTCAAAATATGCTTCAAATACTAAAAAGGGTAAACACGGAATCTTTTCTTTTCAAAAAGCAGATGGGTCGCTAAGATTTCATGTGGGAGATACAGCCAAGACACAAATTCAAGAGGCTTTTTATTCTTGTTTGGAAACTTATGCGTGTACAATAATTGCAAACCGTACACCTAAGTTATGGGATATAAAAAGAAAATTATCAGTCAGAGAAGCCGCAAGATTACAAGGGTTTCCTGACAAGTTTATTTTCCCCGTTTCAAATAATCAAGCTTATAAGCAATTAGGTAATTCCGTAGTTGTACCAGTAATAAAAGCAATTGGAGAGAGAATGCTTGAATCTTATCAAAAAGACATAAAAAAACTAAACTTATTTACTGAAATCGCATCAAAAGAAAACAACGAACGCCTAACAGAAGTTTTGCAAAAAAGCGGGTTCAATGGTTAATTGAACATTCTACCTCGCATCAACCTTTATGGTGTGTTTACAGTTTGGTGATCTGAAATTCGCTTCTTCTGAAACCGTTATGAGTGAGAACGAAATTCAAAACAAGGCATTATTTGATGAGTTGAATCAGTTGATTCAATCAGGCAGATCTAAAATTTTGTTGGCCGTAAATAGAACCAAAACTTTAGTCTATTGGCAATTAGGACAGAAAATCCAAAAGTGGAAAAAACGCCTACAATTGAACAAACTTATTATCCTGAAAAAAAATCATCAAATAAAATCCGCTACGCTATTGACCCTCGAAACAGAACAAGGTATAGAAACTTTGAGCGTTACAAATTGGCTACAATAAAATCCTGTGTTATTACATCAAGTTGAAAGCAACATAATTTTAGTTACAATGACGAGGTTTTTAAAGTGCTACTAAGTAGAATTCGAGAGACCGATTATTGGGTTGAATATATAGGGTTACAAATAGTAATAGAGTTTCCCAAATATTCAAAGACAGTTAAAGCTGTTGTGCCATATAAAGACGAACCAGTTGAATTTTATCTTTGGTGGAAATCCAATCCGAGAAGAGTCAAATTGACATCTAAGGAAAAGGTTGTTTTTAAGGGTTGGAAAGCTAGCACCTCAAAAGTTGAAGGCCGAGGATAGGAAGTATATTTAGGCTATTGCTATTTGTCCTCCACAAACTCAAAAAAATCACTTTTCTCAAACGGCAAGGTCATTTCCTCAGCATCATGTGACTTTTTAATTGCGTCAAGTTGTTTTTTAGTTGCTGTTAGCTTTTCTTCAAAATGGTTTTCATCTGACTTTCTATAATGACATGAAGTGCAGAATATATTTTTATCTCTCCTAAATTGGCCGCCGCATTCGCAGGGTTCTTGTAATGCTACAATTGTGCCCTTTTCTGCTTTTTCATCAGAATAGGTGAGTTTGCCGCAATCTTGACATTGATAGTGCCAGAGGTAAATACAGCCATTCGATGTATTCAATCGCATGTGGCCACAAAATGAGCTTTTGGTTTTGCAAACCTCGCAATCGAGCCTTAATGGTCTATAAGGGCTCATTTCGATTAAGTAGTATTTGTATGGGATGAGTTTTTTGATCTTTTCGGACATGTTGAATGATTTAACATATCAAAAGTAGGGAAGAAGGTCGTAAACTTTTTATGTTCTGTTCTGAGCTTTTTAAATACCTCAACCTATTTTCATACATTAGACGATTGTTTTTCTATGAGTAACCAAAGTACAGAACAAACCCTCCTGATTTTCCAAAAAATCATAGAGCAAGAGAGTAAAACTTCTACTTATAAGTTTGCCCTGTTACGTGCGGTAATTGATATTATTTCTGCGCAGTCTCCACATATAGAAAATTGAGACACGCATATAGCTTTTCTAGTGCTTTTGATTTCAGATAAGTGGCTTTTCTATTACTGGGATCTAATAGCAAATGGCTATGCGCAAATTCATGGCGGCCGAAGCCTGGTTTTTGAGGAACGCTTGCGCGAGTTACAACAAAACCATCAACTTCAAAACTACTGGGATTTCAACAGGGAGTTTCATAAAGCAAATTATTTAGATAGTCTAAAGCCAGAATTTATTTCACTTGCAAAAGGCATGAATGATACCATTATCAAGAATCCGGTAAAGTATATTGGAACTTCGATGGGGCAAGGGTTAAATACCCTTTTTCAGGTAGAAACCGTAAAGTCAAATAGGAGTACCAGCATTTCAGGTTATATTGATCTCTTAGTTCATTCTCCTAAATTATTGCTTGAAAAAACTTATTACGAAGGCCTCAAACAGTATGGTGGTTTAATCTCCGGTACCAATTCAATCCTCAAGAATTGGGTCGATTTCATGGAGAAACAAAAACAGGTTCCAACTTTAGTCAATCAGACGGTTGCTAACATCGCTAGCGATTCCTCTGTTCCCTACAGCAAAAAAACGCCTTTAGCCTTGCTATTGCAAAGTGAAGCAGTTGAAAGGCAAACTTCAATTATTCGAAATTACTGGCTTCATAAGATCAGAAATGGAAACCCAGTTTTTTGTACTTGGTCTGGTGCTCAAATAAAATCTGAAAAGGAGCTAGCAATTGACCACGCCATCCCATTTTCGGTACTTTTCAACAACGACTACTGGAATCTTGTTCCGTCCAAAAACACCGTAAATTCAAGCAAAAGCGACAAAATACTCTCCAAAAATCAACTTTTTGCCTCAAAAACCCGCATTTTTCAAATTTGGGATACATATCTAAGCGCTCCAGAACTTTCTCTCGTTTTCCAAACTCAGTGCCAAATTTCTTTAGTTAAAGAGGCTGAAATTTCACTTGAAACCCTCTTCCAAAAATTTGTTCAAATCAATGAAGGTTTTGTGGAGTTGAGGGGGATGGAGAGTTGGGGTTATTTGTTCGTTAAATAATTATACAAAGACTCCTCAACGCGATTTTGAAGTTGGTATTTGAAGTGGACTACAGGTTCTCCAGATTTAGGCATCTGCGCTTTTAAATTGACTTTTCAATAATCTTTATCTAATCGGCTGTTATGTAAAGCTTCCCTTGAACGGCAACATAGATTTTTCCATGATAATTGAGGGCCTTACATTTCTATTGCTCAAAGAGCTCGCAAATTGCCTCTAGGTCAAAAAGAGTTTTTCTTTGATGAAATTTCGATTAAATTCCGTATTGTTTACCTCTCTCTGCCGCAAGTTTAGTTACGTTGTCACTTTCAGGGTTTGAAAATGGTACTTTATATTCCTTCGGTTTAGAAAACTTAAAAAGATGTTTTTTTACTTTGTATTTATACAGAAAATTGTAATCCTCCAACAATTCTGATAGCGACGTAACCCCATTATTTCTTGCAATTTCTTTTTCTTTATTATGTAAAGCAATAAGAAGCAATTTTTCAGATAAATAAAAGCACTTACCATTCAAAACTTTAAAATTCTCAATCACAAATTTTTTCAATTCAGGAATTTCTAATTCGAGAAATGTAAAATCAGATTTTTCGAAAAATTCAATAAGTTGAGTTCTGAATTTAGATTTAGCCTTTTTTCTGAATTCTATTCTTGAAGACTCACTTAATTCGGTATATGAGTTTAAAACAAATAAATAATTGATCGTGTACTGACAAATAAAGAGTGAATCTCTATCAAATAATCTATCTTTCCAATGATAGGAATATTTTATGAAATCGTTGAGATTATCTGATATTGGGTCCAGTGAAATACTTTTAAAATCATCATGATTATTAATAATTCCGTAAAGCAAAAAGTTTGGTGTTACATTATAACCTTCAGTTATATTATCACGATACTTTAATTTGTTTTGCTCATAAATTTTTGGGTGATTGTTAAACAAATTTATGTTGTACTGGATAATATTTTTGGCATACGTAAATTGTTTGTAAATGGAAAGTTTATCTGCTGTATTGCCTGGCTTATAATATTTAGAATCGCCTAAATAAAATATATTTGATGTATCAATGAGTCCTTCGTACTCAAACAGATGGTCGATTATTTTTCCATCGTCATTGTTTTTAAGTTTTTTTATGGTTATTTCATCGTTATTCAATCTTGCATCATATGTATTTAAATTACTTTCATCAGTTAGTAATTTATCTACCATGTCTTCAAAAACAATGTTGTAATTTTTAAAACTTAAAAATTCCTCATTTCTCTTTTTAATGCTTCCACTATCAGTTGAATCAAAATAAAGTTCACATAATTTATACATGCGCTTCATCCTATCCGAAAAATACTTGTATTTTATTTTTCTTAATTTTTTCAATGCAATTCCACTGGACTGAAGATTGTTAAATGCTGTACCTTTAATAAAGTTGTAACTCTTGTCAATAGAGAAATTAAGATTATTTTCCTCTTTAAAATGATTTAATATGGAGAAAAAATATACTAAGAGTTCTTCTTCCGAGTTGATGATCTTTTTCTTATTTCTGATATCAAAGTAAACAGGAGATTTGTTTTTATCCATAAATGGAGTGGCTTTTCGAATAGTTTTCTCCCATTTTGGTTTTTTGGACTGATTCGCCACATGCTCAACGTGATTATATAATAAAAACGAATTATTCTTTCTGTAAAAGTTAGTAAAACTTAGAACCAGGTCCAGATATGTATATTCGTCATCTCCAATGTTGGAATTGAGTTCGTTTGTTCTGGCGGTATTAAGTATTGTAGAATTTGAATTTCTACTTTTAAATTCAATCAAACTTTTGTAAAAAGTTATCGTGATGTACCTTATCCATTCAAACTTAACTTCATGTTTTACTGAGCCTTCCAACTTATCTAGATGGTAAAGGTCCTTTATGGTTAAATTTGTCTGGTCATCTTTTTTGAAAATTGTTAATTTCTTTTCCCATTGACACTTTGTGTCTTCAGAAGATGAAGTCGATAAATCTTCCGATTTCATAAAAACTTTGGGAAGCATGTAGACAATTTTTCTCTTTTCAACGGAATAATAGTATCCAACTGAATTGATAACTCCTGAATCCCCCTTGATTGTGTAGAATGAAGAATCATTAAAATCATCCTTCAAATTTTCAACTAGATAACTTTGACCTTCAATCAGAATTCTCATTCTTATTTAATCTTCGGAATTAATTTCGACAGCGGAATTTTCTTGTTTTATTAGATTCAATCCTGCAAGTATTTTTCTGACAAGTTGTTCTCCTTCAATTTCTAACGGAAAAAAGTTTTCATATGTATAATTGCCAAAAATGGAATCGTTAGGTTCGTCTTTAAACACATCGTTCCATAGATAAAATATAACTTTGTAAATGAATTTATCCAGAGTAATTATGTTATTTGAATCGGGTTCAATAAAATAATTACCAATACACTTATCCATACCAAGATTCGGATTAGCCTGAATCTTTTTATTCACAGAATATATGAATGAAATCCAGTCAATTAAATCCGTACCAACCTGAATTTTAAATGATGCAGATTTATTTATTTCGGAGTCTTTATTGTAGTTAATTGGAATATATTCCCATTCCCATCGACGCTTAAACGCGCTATCCATAGGGAACAGTGATTGATCAGAGGTATTCATTGTTGCTAAAATACTGAGGTTATCAGGCAACAGCATTTTATCATCACTATAATACGGTGAATTTGATATGTTATTATTAAGATATTTTACCAGTTCATTGGAGGGCGTAATTTTATAGTTTTCGTTTCTATCTAGTAACTGAAATAACTCCCCAAAAATTTCCGCACAATTACCCCGGTTGATTTCCTCAATGATTAAATAGTACTGATGAAAGGAATCATTACAAGCCTCGACATAAATATCTGTGAATATCTGTGGTGAAAATTCATACTTTATATCTCCTGCACTATCGGTAATAGGTTTGTATCCTCCAACGAATGATGCATTATCAAATTCCGGATGAAATGTAACTCGTTTTTGGAATATTAAATCAACATCTTTTAGATCCTGTGTTATCTGATATGATTTACCAGTACCTGGTGCACCAAAATAGATTTTATTTACTGGTTTGACTTTTGGTGATTTTGCATTGGATTTATTCTGTTTTTTCAACAGCTCATTAAGAAATGCCAAATAATTATTTTTACCTAGTATTGCTCTTGGCATGTGAGTAGATTTCTTTTCGCTGAAATCGAAAAATTTTCCTGAATCTTGGTATAAATTATTTTCAAGTGAAACAATAATATCTTCAAGCGATTGATTTGTTATGCTGAAAATCAGAGTTCCAAACTCCTCTTTGTAAACTTCTTCATATTCATCAAGAGCTTTGATAAAACGTTCTATGTTAGAATTGAAATTATTTGAGAGGTAATTTTTTCTGATTTTATTTTTGTCCCTCATCCAGTCAGCAAACCTCTCTTTCAAGTTATTTAGATCAATTTCTGATTGGTTATGATAAGTTATATTTTTAGGTGCAGTATCAATGAATTCGTTTAAAACATTGTCTATAATATTTTGATATTCTTTTGATTCAATTTTCTGAATAATTCTGTTGTCTTGAAATTTTATCTGATATTCAGAACTTACTTCAATTAGCTTTATAAAGCTAATTTCGTTTGATGTGTATTTATTAAATTGTAATATGTAAACTGAACCCGGTGATTTAAAGCCTATAATTAAGTCTCCTTCCTGAAATTTTACATCAGGACTTATAGTTGTACTTGCAAAATTGAAATGAACACCAGCTTCAAATTGTGAAAAGGTGTCAATTCCAGAATCTATTTTATATAAGTAATAGTTTGGCATTTTATTTTGAGAATTTATAGAAGCTCCAGGAACTTTCTATGTTAATATAGTATTTGTCTTTTCTTTGAACAATTTCCACGA
>Ga0194116_10008167_pt1 | contig 10669 bp, 10 predicted proteins | sample TA2MahsurfametaG_4_FD_148617 | JGI IMG/M metagenome (GOLD analysis project Ga0194116, IMG submission 148617) | Freshwater microbial communities from Lake Tanganyika, Tanzania - TA2015008 Mahale S9 surface | ecosystem: Environmental > Aquatic > Freshwater > Lake | place: Tanzania: Lake... | reverse complement strand
AAGAGGTAATACCGGGTTTAAAACGAGATATCGGTCCGATATACTGCACTCTGTGCGGATATTGCGGTGGGTGGGAGAGCATGCCGGCCATCGAAGCTGTTCCTTCCATATCGGGCACCCATATATGATGAAAATTACGCATGATGCGCAAGTGCAAGCTCCGCAGAAGCCGATCCATCCACGCACCCATGCCTGAAAGAATTTGCAGCTGGTGGGTGATGTAAACGGTCCTTGCTTTTTTTGTCCATAATCCCGGTCGGTTATCCGAAACAACCAGGTCGAACTGCTCTTTTTCAAGCAGTGCTGCAAGCCAGCGTTTTTCATACTGCATTACCCCCAGCAAGCGAGGAAGCTGTAAGAGCAATGTAAAAGGCAGCGCCGCCGCATTGCGACTATACCTCACCCGATACCCTTTCAGCTGTAACAAACGAAGATGAGGAAAGGCCTGCCGCAGCAATGATGCAGCGGTACCGTCGACCGCCAATACCACTTCACAACCTTGTTCCTGAAAGGCCGCAATCAGGGGAATACAGCGGGTAGCATGCCCCAAACCCCAGTCGAGCGGGGCTACCAGTACTTTACGGGGAGTATGTTTCTGAGCATTCAACTGCAATATTTCGGACGAAAAATAGTTATTTTACAAATCCATTTTTATGAACAACCGAAGATATTCCTTGTTTTTGATACTGACCCTGGTATGCGCAATGTGCTTTTTTTCGTGCAGTGCCATTAAAAATAGCAACTGCGGCTGTCCAGGTAAGAAAAATATGGTAGGGTATTAAATTCATGGCCATGCACCATCCAAACCGCGATTTACTCATACTCATCAACGATGATTTGCGCAGCCAAGCTTCCATTGAAATGGAAGTAAGTTGGTTGCATGAAATGCTCTATCGTTTGGAATCGCTGGAAACTTTTTGTAAGGCGCATGAACTGATCGATTTAAACCGATATAAAGTTTTTACCAGTCCGCATAAAGTACAAAACAGTTTGCTGCGCCGCGATTTTATTCCTTTTGAATTTGTTTGCAACAAGAACTAAGCTTCGGTTGCTGACCAGCTTTTTTTACAATCCTCTTTTTCTTGCGCTGATATTTGAAAGCAGAGAAGACAGTATTACTATGCTGATGGAACTTGCCGGCATCAGGATCGCTGCAATAAGAGGCGACAACAATGCCTGTGTGGCAAAATAAAGTCCGACCATATTATATAAAATCGATAGTATGAAAATAGCAATGATATTGCGTTGGCCGGCTTTTGCAAAATCAATCAGCTTATGCAACTTGCTTACATAGCTACCGTCTAAAATGCCATCGCTGGCTGGTGAAAACTGACTGGTTTGATCACTTACAGCAATGCCCACATCGCTTTGTCGCAGTGCGCCCGCATCGTTGAGTCCATCGCCCAGCATCATTACCTTTTTACCTTGTTGTTGCAAAGATGCAATGTAGTTGAGTTTGTCTTGCGGACTTTGCTTGAATATGAACGGCGTATTTTCTCCAAATAGTTTTTGCAGATTATTGCGCTCAGTATCATTATCTCCGCTCAGCACATGCATTTCATATTTTTTCGTGCGCAGTGTTGAAGCCATTGCTGTTAATCCATCGCGGTAGGCATTGCCCATCGAGAATTTTCCTTTCACTATGTTGTCGACCATAACGTAAACATGCGTGCCGGTATCATGCGATTGAAATTGCAGATCCGTTTCTCCTACAAATGCGGCGGAGCCAATTCGGATTTTTGTACCGTTAAAGATCGCTTCCATGCCCTTGCCGCTAAACTCCTGAAATAGCTCGGGGTAAAGGGTGCTATGCTCGCCTGTTGTTTGCAATACACTGGCAATTTGTCGGCTTAAAGGATGTGAAGATTGTCGGGCTGTTGTGCTGAGCATATTGCTTTCCACATTACTCAAAGCAACACCTTCGTATTGAATATGCTTTTGTTCACTATGGGTAAGCGTTCCGGTTTTATCCAGCACAATGGCATTGATCTTTCGAATGCTTTCTATGACTGCTGCATTTTTCAGGTAAAAATGATTGCGACCAAAAATGCGTTGCATGCTTCCGAAGCTAAAGGTAACCGTAAGCAGCAGTGAACAGGGGCAAGCTACAATCAGTATAGATGTAATTGCGGGTAATATTTTCGATGCATCATTCCACCACCAATACGCAGCAGCCAGTGCAGCAATGGTAAAAAGTGCCAGGGTAAAATAACGACTCCAAGGGTGAATGAAAGACTGTTCCTTGTGCTTTTGGTGTTGAAATATGTCATTGTTCCAAAGCTGGGTAATATAGCTTTGCGATACCGGTGCCACCACTTCCAGTTCGATGGCAGCTCCTTTTTGTTTTCCGCCGGCATATAAAAGTGCTCCGACTTCTTTTTGAACGGGCTTGTTTTCGCCGCTAACAAAACTGTAGTCGATGGATGCGTTACCGCGCAGTAGCAGTGCATCGGCGGGGATCATCTCCTCATTGCGCACCAATATGCGATCGCCTTTTTGCAATAGGTTTACAGGAATGCTTTCTTCTTTTCCCTGTAGCAGTCGGGTTACGCCCAGCGGAAAGTATGCTTTATAGTCGCGGTCGAATGAAAAAGCATCATAGGTTTTATCCTGAAACCAGCGCCCCACCAGCATAAAAAATACAATGCCGCTCATTGAATCAAGATAGCCGGGCCCGGTAGCGGTGATGATTTCATATACACTACGCGAGAAGGTAACCAGGATTGCCAGCGCAATGGGCGCATCGATATTTAGCCACCGTTGTTGTAAACCCTTCCATGCCGAAACAAAAAATTCAGAAGCGCTGTAAAACAATACCGGCAGAGCGAGTGCTAAATTCAGATAGCTGAAAACAAATTGTAAATGTTTTTCGCCGAGCGAGCCGCCTGCAAAATATTCAGGGAAGCTCATCATCATAATATTGCTAAAAGCAAAACCGGCCACGCCGATGCGAAATACTTTAGCGCGGTTGATTTTTTTCTGCGTCTTAGGCGCAGCATCTTCCAAACTGATGGCAGGTTCATATCCTACAAAAGAAAGCAGTTCAACTGTTTTTCTTAGGCTTGTCTTTTCCGGATCATATACAATGAAAATTTCTTTGGTTTGAAAATTCGTTTTCGATTGTAGGATATCCGGCTCAATGCGATGTAAATTTTCCAGCAGCCAAATACAGCTTGCGCAGTGCATTTGCGGAAGATGGAACTGCACATGTGCCTGCTGTGCATCGCTAAAGCGGAGAAATTTTTGTTGAGTTGCTTCGTGATCGAGATAGGCAAAGCGATCGCTGCGAAAACGCCCTTTTACCTTAATGCCCGGTGTGCTTGAAAGATCGTAGTAATTGCAGAGATCGTTTTCGTTGAGCAGCTGATAAACAAATTTGCAGCCCTCGCAACAAAACGGATGATTGTTTACAATAATGGCATCACCACAGTTTTCACCGCAATGGTAGCAGGTTGTTTTTTGTTTTGTTGGGACGGATGCGGCAATCATACAATCAAATCATCGTGAGGAGATAGTGATGAAAGCTTTGTTTGAAGTCGATAAACATTTTTTCAAATTTCAGTACCAAATCGCGCAGCTCTTCCTGCATATAGAGTGTTTCAAAAGAGCGATATTGCTCCTCTTTCTTTTCGCACTCCTGATCGAGTTTGCATTGTAACGCATCAATGCGCGCTGTCAGCCTCAAAATATCTGCTTCTTGTTCTTCCAGCTTACGTTGCAAGTGCCTTGCATTGTTGAGGTATTGTTCGCCCGGATTGTCTTTTACAATTTCAGACAGCACGCGACTCATGCCCGGAATTTGATTGCGCTGCAGTTCCAGTGTGCTTTTCCAGGAATTATTTTCCTCACGATAAAGATCCAGTAATTGACGGTTCATTGCCTCCTCCTTGCTGTTTCAGCAAAAATGAGCAAAGCCCTTTCTTTTTTTGATGAGTATCATCAAACGTGGGGGTGATAAAAATCATACCCCTTCAGTGCCAGGCGCTTTTTTCAAAAAGCCAGCCAAATGGCCTTGGTCTTTCTTTTTGCAACTGAAAGCGCTGGATACTTTGTTCCTCTATAATTTTTACGGCTTCTTCCACGGAATCGGTAATGATAAAAAGATTTTCATCTTCCGGTGAGATGGTTCCTTTTGCTTTCATGAGCTGTATGTGCTGCGTCATTTCGTTGTGGAAATCTTTACAAAAAACGATGACCGGGAAGTTGCGAATTTTTTTGGTTTGTATCAGCGTGATGGCTTCAAACAATTCATCGAGCGTGCCAAAGCCGCCGGGCATACATATAAAGGCATAGGAATATTTGATGAGTAAGGTTTTGCGCACAAAAAAGTAACGGATGTTCACCCATTTATCCAGCCAAGGATTGGGATGCTGTTCGTGTGGTAATACAATATTGCAACCTACTGATCTTCCCCCAACGTCTTTCGCACCGCGATTGGCTGCTTCCATCAGTCCGGGTCCGCCTCCGGTTAATACGGTAAATCCAAGCTTTGCCACAGCTGCACCTACGCGGCGTGTAAGGTTATAGTAGGGATGATCTTCGCCATAACGCGCCGATCCAAAAATGGTGATGCAGGGGCCAACGAATGCCAAATTACGATAGCCGCGAATAAATTCAATCAACACTTTAATCGAAAACCAAAGTTCCCGCAACCTGCTTTGAGGTCCGGAGAGAAACTGAATTTCAGCATGAGGTGATGATGTTGCGACTTTTCGTTTTTGAATTTTTGCTTCCGACATCGAGTAAGTTTAGTCAATAAAGATAGGGTCACTGATCTTACTCATAATGCACCAAGCTTATATAAGATCAACTTTAACAAATTCAAATGCTTTCAAAATACTTTTGAAGCGGAATAGCATGCATGTAGTATTCAATGAAATGACTTTGATTACTCTTACTGGAAAGATTGTGTATTAAAAGGCGGATGAAACATTTCGCCGGCAGCTCTTTTTCCCTGCTCGTTGAGTTCTTTAAGGGTTGCTTCATCTGTAACAATGGTTTCAATCCATCCGGCCCGGGTAAAATGATAGATCTGAACAGGCAACTTGTAATCGTTCTGCAGCATCTGTTCTACCTCCTTTACAGTATGCCATTCCTGAATTTCTACTGCGCCGTTGCGGTGCGAGGCTCTTACTGCAATCAGCTGCATGTAGTTGTTGAGTTTGTTTTTTTCTGCAGATGCTACACCTGTACCGTGCGGTTTGCTGAAAAATTCCAGTCGCAGATATGGAAAAGCAAGATTGAAATCGTCCTGCAATTCTTTTAGGGTTCTGTTATCATGGATATAGAGCAGCATGGAAAGGGCTTAACATGTTCATACTTTAGGCGTAGAAAAAGAAAATGATGGCCTGTTCATCTATATTGTAATTAAGTGTGTGAAATAAACAGCGGGATGGATGTAGTTTGTATGATTTCATCCGCAAAGCTTTTTTTGAAAAGACTGCTAAATAAGCTTCTTCCGTAGGCGCCCATCACCAACATGGTCTTTTTTTCGGTATTGAGCAATTCAGGAAAAACGGATTTGTCTTCCATTTGCAGCTGCTCCAGTGTAAGATCGCTGAAGTGGCGCGCCGCCAATTCGCTCACCGCATCTTTTTCAGTGATGCTCCCATCTCCGGTGGCAGCCAGCTGCATGAGTGTTACGGGCATTCGCTTCATTTCTGGGAGCAGATAGGCAAATTGTTTGATAGCAAATGCCGAGGATGCTTCTCCGTCGTACATCAGCAGAATTTCTTCGGGTGTGCTAAATGCATCGGGGACAATGATGACCGGACATTCTGTTTTTTTCAGCAACTCCTGCATGTATTCATTGGGTTGCAGTTTGCTCACATTTGAAAAAAAGGAATCGCGGCTTATTAAAATCATATCTGCAAAGCGACTTTCCCTGATCAGTGAAGCGATGGGCAGTTGCTCTGCATTGTTATGTATTCTGAAGTCCATGCCTTCTGCAATGCAGTGTTCTTCAAAGCGCTTGATATTTTCATTCACTTTTTCGGCATAAGCTCCATCGATCATTTCGGGCATAAGCGGAACCGTTTCCAGTCCGGTATAAGCCACTACTTTCGAAACATCTACGGGACTGAGAAATACCCCGGTTGCCAGTATCGGCTCGTGCTGATTCAGCCAAGCAGAAAATTCAAAAGCGCCTTTGGGAAAATGATCACCATCCAATGCAAGAATAACTTTTTTCATATCTGTTTTTTTTAAGGTTGCATCTGCAAGCTAAAGGAACCTTGTTCCAACAGAAATGATCATCGGTAGCTGAAAATGTGATAAGCATCAGCCATCGCTTTCCAGTATGCCTTTAAATACCGTTTTAAGGAGAAGCCGCTGATTTTACTAAAATGATGCAGCTATTTACTGCTTCTTAAGCCATTCCATTTTTGGAATGAGCGCTGGCGTGCGAAAGTAGTGCAGCCGAAGCAGGTCGCTCCAGCCGTTTGGATTGCGGTTGAAAGATTTAGAACTGAAGAAAATCATGCCCTGCATATTCGGTGTATTGCGCAGTAATTCAATTTGTCGGGGTAACTGTGTGCTGTCTTTCCAAGCCTCATTGCTTCCTCCGCGGTAAATACCCAGGCCGATATAACAATGTTTGCCGTAAGTATTTTTACTCCACCAGTCGATCAGGGTTTCATACGCTGCCGCAGGGTGCCCAAACTCCCAGTAGAGCTGCGGTGCAACATAGTCGATCCATCCCTGCTGTAACCACAGCAGAATATCTGCATACAAATCATCGTAATTGGTTTGTCCGGCTTTGGTTGCACTGCCTCTGGGGTCGGCACTCGCATTGCGCCAAACGCCAAAAGGACTGATGCCAAATTGTACGCCCGGTTTGGTTGTGCGTATTGTTTGATACAGTTTGTAAATAATGGAATCCACATTGCTGCGTCGCCAGTCGTCGCGCTTCATATTCTTTCCATATTCCGCAAAAGAGCTGCTGTCGGGAAAATCTTTTCCTGGTATGCGATAAGGATAGAAGTAATCATCAAAATGAATGGCATCAACATTGTACCTACTTACCACATCGCGGATTACTTCTACCACAAAGTTTTGTGCTTCTTTATTGCCTGGGTCAAAGTATTTTTTATCACCGTAGGTTACAAACCATTCCGGATGAATGTGCGTAATATGTGCAGGCCCAATAGAAGCGCTACCTATTTTAAAATCGGCGCGATAGGGGTTACACCAGGCATGAAATTCCATTCCGCGTTTATGGCATTCGCTAATCATAAATTCCAGCGGATCGTAGTAGGGCATGGGCGGGCGACCTTGCTTTCCGGTAAGCCACTCACTCCAGGGTTCGTAGGGAGAAGGGTAGAAGGCATCGGTAGCAGGACGAATTTGCATCACCACTGCATTCATGCCATTACGCTGATGCATATCGAGGATGCGAATGAACTCTGCTTTTTGTGAATCGACCGGTAAGGCTTTGCGTGATGGCCAGTCGATATTATCCACCGTTGCAATCCATACCCCGCGAAATTCAGAGGGGTTTTGTGCAAAGGCGAAGCAGCTGTACAATAAGGCAGACAGCAGTAAATATCTTTTCATAATTTATTTTTCAGCGCTGCGCATTTTATCGAGCAGGCGGTTGAGTGTTTTCGCTTCTGCGTTATTAAGTCCGGAAAGAATCGCATCGATGGGCTCATTCAGCTGATCTAGTCTTTTCAGGAGTGCTTTTCCTTTGGTGCTGATGGTAATATCCACCTTACGCTGATCGGTTTTGCTAATGTGTTTTTGTACCAGTTCTTTCAATACCATGCGGTCAACCAGTCGGCTGGTATCGCTCATCCTATCGAGCATTCTTTCTCTGATTTGCTGGGTTGACAAAGGACAATCGCTGCCACGCAGAATACGCAGAATATTGTATTGCTGCAGGGTGATGTTTTCCTTTTCAATAAAATCACGCAGCTTTTCATAAAGCCAGTGATGGGTGAAAATAAGATTCACCATCGCTTTGTGATGCTCGTTGCGAAAATCGCGTAACTGGTGTATGTCTTTTGCCAGACTCAATACAATCGGTTTGTTTCAAAAGTACTGAAACCTGCATATTGATGCGTGGGGAGATATTGCTTTATGCTGCTGGATGTTTTGTATGGGCAGGATGCTCGGTGAATTCGTTCACATATATTTTTACCAAAATGATGAGATAGCTTACCAGCAGCGGTCCGAAGATGAAGCCCCAGAATCCAAAAAGGTTGAGTCCGGCAATTACACCCAGCAGGGTAATGACAGGGTGTATATTCCCCATTTTGCGCATGAAAGTTAAGCGGGCTACGGTATCCATATTGCCCATTACCAATAAGCTGTATAGCATGAGTCCGCCGGCTTGCCAGCTTTGTCCGAGCGAGTAGAGGTAAATGGTTACAGGCACCCAAATGATCATGGTACCTATAATGGGAAAGAAGGCAAAGAGTCCGGTCATAAAACCCCAGAGCAGATAATCCTTCACGCCGAAAATCAAATAGCCGATCAGTGCAAAAAAGCCCTGTACCATTGAAATTACGGGAATGCCAATGGCATTGGCGCGTACCATGCTTTTGGTTTCATGTTCAAGCGCGCGAATATTTTCTTCTTTCAGCGGAATATTGCGGTGAATGGTTTTCGATAATTCATCGCCGGAAATGAGCAGGTAGTAGTACAGAAAAAACATCATTGCCAAATTACCCAAAATGGTAGCAGTGGAGTTTAGAAATGCTGGAATGAAATTGCCCAGTTTTTCCTGCAGGGCGAGGATACTTTTTTCAGTGAAAATCTCGATGCCTGTAATTGCTTTCACGCGCTCCGCAAGGGTTTGCAGTCCGATCACTGCTTCCTGTGAGTTATTAAAAACAAGGTTGATTTTGGGCGAGAGTATTTGCACTACTACCATTACGGGAACGACAATGAGCAAAAGCATGGCAAGCATGAAAAGCAATGCCGTAGCGCCTTTGCGCCACTTTCTTTTTTGGAGCAGCTCCCGATACGAATCGTGCGTTAAAATGTAAAGGGTAATGGCACCCAGAAAGCCCGGAAGAAATACATAGAGCTCAGCAATCAGTAAAATGGCCAATGCCATGATTAGCAGCATCAGCAGTATTTGTCGGAGACGGTTGTTGAATGTTTGCATATGGAAATATGCATACAAATTATGAAAAATAATGGTGTTCTTATTGGTTGTTTTACTTTAAATGGCAACTATAACAACATTGCGGTGAGTAGTAAAAACTTTTCCATGTGGAGATGCCTTTAAAGGCAGTTCTATTACTTCCATACGCTGAGGCCTTCGCTACAGTTGCTACATATCTCGATGTTTTTTCTTCCTTGCATCAGCGTGCTGCGGAATGCTTTGTAATGCTTGTTTTGCCAAATTTCCTTGAAAGAAGCGTTTTGCAAATTCCCCAGCTGATGTTGGGCATCTTTATCGAAGCAGCAGGGAACCACGATGCCGTTCCAAGTAATTACGTTGGCATGCCAGAGTTTCCAGCAGTGGTTGTACATTTTGTTTTTGGGCGTATTACTGCCATCGGAGTTTTTTTGGTAGCGACTGTATTGCTCATTCAAGGGGATGAGTTGGTGCGGGTCGTTTTTGTAATCTTTGATCTGAGCGGTTTTAAACCAAATAGTATCTACACCTATTTGTTTTGCAAGGGCTTTCACTTCATCAATTTGATGCTCATTAGGTCGTACCACCAAAAACTGAAACACAAGAAAAGGCGTTTTGCTTTTTAGGATACGTTTCCATTTTACAATATTGCGTGCGCCATTGAGTGCCTTTTCCAAAGAGCCGCCCACGCGATATTGTTCATACACTTCCTGTGTAGTGCCGTCGATGGAAATGATGAGCCGGTCGAGCCCACTTTCTACAGTTGCTTTTGCGTTTTCTTCGGTGAGATAATGTGCGTTGGTAGAAGTAGCGGTATATATATTTTTCTGCGCTGCATAACGCACCATGGCTAAAAAGTCCGGATGCAGGTATGGTTCGCCTTGAAAATAGAATGTCAGATAAAGTAATTCGCGATGTATTTCATCAATGGTGTTTTCAAAAAAGCTTTTTTCAAGCATGCCGGTAGGGCGGGTGAAAGAACGAAGTCCGCTGGGACATTCGGGGCAGCGCAAATTGCAATGGGTGGTAGGTTCAAAGGCAACTGAAATAGGCAAGCCACACTGAATAGGACGGTTTATAATTCGGCTTAGCCGATAACTGCCCCATACTTTCAGTGCATTGATGATGCGGACTGCAGTGAATTTGGAAAGCAGGTTGAGCAGGTCTGGGATCTTTATTTGAGACATCCCAACTAAGTTAATTTCTGCAGTGGATCTCAAAAGATAAGAAAACGGATAACTAGGGAATACACTTAGTAGGCGCCATGGGTAAAGCATCTTGCAAAAGGGAAATCGAATAGGGACATTTACGTAAAATCCAGATGGTGCATTTTTTCATTATTGGTTCAGCGAAATGCAATCCTTAACAAAATATTTTTCAGCATCCTGATGCGGAGAAGCGCAATAATGTTTATTTTCGATTAGTTGCATAAACAACTATATGCCAAACAACCAATTTAAGAAAGGAGAACTCTACAGTTTCATGACCGGTAAAGCGTCCACCGCCATTGCGCGTCGGCTGCAAAAGAATTTTAAATCGGCCGGACTGGATATAACGGGAGCAGTGGAGCGTGCTGTATCA
>Ga0194116_10008164_pt1 | contig 10670 bp, 11 predicted proteins | sample TA2MahsurfametaG_4_FD_148617 | JGI IMG/M metagenome (GOLD analysis project Ga0194116, IMG submission 148617) | Freshwater microbial communities from Lake Tanganyika, Tanzania - TA2015008 Mahale S9 surface | ecosystem: Environmental > Aquatic > Freshwater > Lake | place: Tanzania: Lake... | reverse complement strand
AATACTAAAAAATAAAAATTATGATTTTTGAGAGATATTTATATAAATAAGTATTTAGTCAAATTATTTATCCAAATATTTAAAAATCTTTGCTAATTTTTTCTTTTAATTCTATATTTAAATAACTATATTTATTATTATAGAAAGCAATAAAGGTTAAATTTATTCGAAAAATGAATAAAACAATTTAATTTTTTAAATTTATCAGACAAAATTTGAATCCCTGAAAAATTATAAAAATTTTAGATCTTTAAATGTATGCAAATAGATTTTTCTAAAACTAATTACTTGTATTATCCACTTTTTTATTTTAAAATCTTAATACTAAAATTATTTGAATTTTTAGATTTTCTCTAAAATTTTGGAATTGATAAATTCATTATTTATCATATTATAAATTGAATAATTTTTAATCTTTTTAGTATAACAATTGCTTCCTGCTGTTTTCTCATAATTCAGAATTAGCTCATAAATATCTTTATATTTATCATTTAAAACAGCATATCTTAACCTTCTTTTTTGAAGATTATCAAAAACTTTGGAATTAAATTCATTCCAATTTTTTTCGATGAAATATCCAATTTCATTTTTAACTCCTGAAACTGGTTTTTTTGGTATGGAAGATAACCTATCTATATATTTTTCCTAAAGTAATAAATTTAAACAATTTATTCTTACAATAACATAATCTTTTTCCATCATGCTATACTTATTGAAAAGATCATTGAAATATTTATTTTCTGACGAATAAATAAAATAATTTTTATAAAATTCATAGTTTTTATTCCATGGCTTTTCTCTCTTTTTGTTACTCAATTCTAATAAATATTTATTTAAACAAATACATAGATCTTAACTAACTAACATGCCTTATAAATAAACTTCTTTTATTATAAAATAAGATTTTTGGCAAAAATTTGTTTACCTTTCTTATTTTCCATGGAATGAATCAAACTATCTATATTATTATTGTATTCTAAAAATTTATCTTGAACAAGTATTTCTGATTCTAATTTTGCTTTATTTTCGTTCACAACTTGTTTATATTTGTTAGTTATAAATTTTGTTTTATTGTTGAATATATTAGACAAAACCGACAATTTGTCAAAAAATAAATAATAAAGCTTTATTTTAACCATGCTCTCTTCAATAAACTTCATGTGACAATTGCTTAAATTATCAGCATTTATTATTAAATTCTTTTTTAATTCAGTGCAAGAATTTGTAAACATCTCTCTCTCCTCATTATTAACTTTCTCAAGCGGAACATCATTTTTTTTAATATTTTTTTCTTTTATTATCTGATTTTAAAAAATGATTTAATTAACAGAAATTTTACTTAGCCTTTATATTTATAAAATTATGTATCTGAGTATTTTATTAATCTCAGATGTTATAGAAAACTTAAATTAATTACCTCATTATTATTGAATATCAAGTTGGTATTTTCTTGTAATAAAATTTTACTTAAATTTAAATACTTTTCAAGAAATTTGCTTTTGAATTCTGTATCTTGATATTCTTTTTTAGATAAATCATTCAAAAACTCATTATATTTCATTTGATATTTATCAAAAAATACAAGATGATCATTAGCTTCTTTTATTTCTTCTGGATTTATATTTTTTTCATGATCTAAATTATTAATTTTAAATTAATCTAAAAACTTTGTAATTAATAAAAAAAAGTTGAATTTATTTAAATAAATGTTTTGTAATAATAAATCTTTACTTTTTTGTTGAAGAATATCTAAGAGTCTCGCATCAATTTCCTTTTGTTGTAAATCATTTTCTATATCATTCGTATACAAATAAAAATTAGATTCCAAGAAATCATTTAACTCTTCAAGATTGTCACAAGAGTCTTTTATATGATATAATTCTCCATTTCTATATGTTTGCTCTTTATATATCTTGTGATAAATATGCCTGTACGGTTGAATATTGATATCTCATTTAGAAAAAATTTACCTTTGATATTCTTCATCATTTTTTATTTTATCATCTTTGATTTCTTTTAAAATTTCAACTTGTCCATTATTTTCAGCTATTATTAAATCATTATTTAAATTCATTTTTGAATTCTCTTCTTTTTCTGGGTGTTCGCTAGCTTTAGATGTATTTTCTTCTATTTTCTCGATTTCTAATTCTGGTTTATAGACTTTCTTCTTTAAAATATTGAAATATTTATTAATATATTCTTTTGAAAAATCCATTATTATAAATAATTTTTAAAAATAATTTTTTTTAAATAAATTCATTTAATTTTCATTTATAAAATGTCTAATTTTATTTCTTGCATTTTAGTACTCAAATTGATTTTTTAGTAAAGAATAATTAAAATCGATTTTAAATTTAATTGCTTTGATGCTCATACATAAATTAATATTAATAATTAATTAAATGGTGTTGTCTTAAAAAATAATCAAAAAGGAATTTCTGCTATGAATAAATTAAACATGAAAAAATTAATAATTATTTAAATGAAAAATCATTTTTTTATTAAATTTTGTATAAAATATGTATTTGTTATTTATTTTTTCTCCTTCTCATATATCTCTTCTTCCTCTGTTTCTCTCTGAATCTAAAACTCTGTGCGTCTTTATTTGCATTAAAAATTGCTTGAGTTAAATTAATATTTTTCATTTTATTATCATTTAGCATTCCATTTAATTTTTCAACCAAATCTGGTGTAAGGAAACTTGTTCGTTTAATTCCACTTGAGGTTATATTTTGATAAATTTTTTTATTTTCAAATTTTTTATTGTTTTCCAGCTTTCGCTTTTTATTTAGCATCTTTTTAATCTGTCCAGTACCATCTTCATCTGAGTCATATTTATCATTATTTTCTACCTCTTCATCATCGAATATTAAATCACATTGATTTGCTGATTTTTCAAACCATTGTTTTTCTCGTTTATCTTTTTTTATTATGTGTTCTTCTCTTTCAATGCTTTTAGCATATTCAAATAAAGATTTATATCTCTCTAAATGCATCAGATTTAAAGTTTTCATTGCAAATTCATTTATTTTAATATCTTTGATTATTTTTTTATACAAATTTAATTCCATTTCCGAAATTAAAGATAAAGATTTTCCATCTCTTAAAGCTCTTGCAGTACGACCGCTTCTATGAATAAAATTTTCTGTTGTTTTTGGAATATGGTAGTGAATAACTATGTCAATAGAAGGAATATCAAGTCCTCTCGCTCCTACATCAGTGCTAAATAATATATTATTTTCGCGGCTTATAAATCGCTCTAGATTTTTCATTCTTTGGCTTTGCTGCATTTTAGAATGTAAAACGCTGAGTTTGAAGTCAAACATTGAAAAAACATTATAAAGCTTTTTGGTATGTGAAATACTGTTTGTAAAAACAATGATGCTCCGATTTTCGTGTTCTTTTAATAAATGATATAAATAATAATCTTTAAGTTCACTAGAGCATTTGTAACAATCAAGGACTAATTTTTCAGGAAGTAAATTTGAAGTTTTTAAAGGCTTATTTCCATTTATGCTATTATCATCGAAATTTTCTAAATCTTTATAATTTTCAGTTAATCCAGGAGTAGTAAATCTGTTCAATTTTACATAAAGCACTTTGTTGAAGAATTTCAAATTTTTAATAAGGCTATCAAGATTCATTTTTTGTTGATCTGATTCATCAATATCACCAAGCTTAGATTTGCTGTTTTGATTCTTGATAAATTTTTTATTTTTTGCTTTTCCATGTTTTTCATGCACTGATTCTATAGTAGCTGAGCAAAGAATAGTTCGCATACTGATGAGGTGTTTTGGAACTTTTTGTTTTTTATCAATTTTTAAAAAATTTGATTCAGAATTTTTTAAACGATTTAATTTGAGAGTATCTAATGTTGTTATTTTGTTTTTAATATTTTTATCCAAATTTTCCCCTTGACTATTTTCACTACTATGTTCCTCATTTAATTCGAGATCCTGCTCAAAATTAAATTTTTTAGATTTTTTATTATTTTTATTTTTTTCTTTTTCTTGTAAAAACTCTTCTTCGTCATCCAAAATCATTTCATCATCCAAATCTTCAAAAAGCATCATTGGATCAATAGTTTCAATTTCTGCGTTTTTTATATTACGCTTTTTTTTGAGTTCTAAAGCAATCTTTTTGTTTTCTTCTTCATCAACCATTTTATTATATTCTTCATTTTCAGTATGCCTAAATTTTTTGATTAGTTTATTTTCTTTTTTCTGTTTTACATTTTTCTTAATACTTTTAGTAATTAATGTTTCATCTTCAGAATTTTTTTCTTCAATTTCTAACTTATCATCTTCAATTTTATTATTTTCTAAATCTTCTTCATCTTCTGAAGGATGATTTTCAGAATCCCTATATCTTGACTCCACTTTTTTTAAGTCAATAGATTCCAGCTTGTTATAAATAAAATCTGTAATTTGTCTAAGCTCTCTGAAATGCCCTTTTTCTGTCATTCTATCAGCCTCATCTATTACAAAGAATCTTAACCTATATAATTTATTAACTATGTTTGCTTCTTCATTTGAAATTATTTCCCATAATCTACCAGGAGTTGCAACGATTATTTCAGGATTATATTTTTCGAGAATTTTTATTTGCTTTGGCTTTGCGAATCCACCAAGTACGTTTGCAATTTTGATGTTAAAGTAAAACTTTTCTTTTTGTTTGTTAATTTTTTCATTTTTATTTATTTTTTTTTTTATTCCCTGTAGCTTATCAATTTCTTGAGTATTATCTTGATCTACTAATTCTGGAATTTCATCATCTTCATTCTCATAATCAATACTATTATTTTTTAACAAAGCAGATATATGATTCTTCACTTGAATTCCTAATTCTCTAGTCGGAACTAAAATCAAAGCAACTGGAGAAATTTTTTTTATCTTATCAGGTGCTCTTTCATAAAAATTGTAAATGTAATTTAAAATTGGAATTCCGTAACACAAAGTTTTACCTTCTCCTGTTCTGGCTTGGACAATTAGATCTACTTTAGAGTTTGTATAAACTAAAACTTTTTTTTGAATTTCTGTTGGAGTAAAAAATTTTAAGTGTTCTAAATTATTTAAAATATTTTGATTGAGGTCAAATTGTGTCCATTCTTCCATTGGAATATATAAAGATTATTTTAATATTTTTAAATTCTAATAAAATAAAAATTTAAATATTTAACTATAAGAAACCAAGTAATTCCTTTTGATATTCTAATATGATTTTGAAAAATATAAAGAATTGTTAATTTTTCATGTATTTGACTTAAACTGAAAAATTAAGATAATTTTATCAATAAAAAAATAAGTTTTATAATTAAACCCAAACGTATAAAAATCAAAGAAGTATTTTTATATAAGAGAGAGCAAAATGAAATTATTTTTTACTTTATATCTTAATATATTAGCAAATGATGAAATTACTTAAGAATATAAAAATATTGGAAAAATTTAATTTATTTGAAATACAGGCCTTTTATTTCTTTTTTAGTCTTATTTTCTAATTATTTATAAAAATAAATATTACCAATAAATGAACGAAGGATTATTATTGCAAAATCAAGATTTTAGCATGCAGCAACAATCTATGATAGCCCAAAATACAAAAAAAAGTAGAGTCAAACCAAAATTTTTCAAATTACTTGGCCAAATTATGAATGAGCATGTTGAAGTAATAATAAATTAATAAAAAATATAAATTAGCCTATTTTCAGTTATTTGGATCTTAAAGACTTAGCAAAAATGAGAGCTTCCAATAAGCTATTCCTAGCAATTGTCCATGAATATTACCCAAAAAGATTAAGATTAGAAGTAGAAAGAATCAAAATCTTTCAAGAAAGAAATTATGAAAATTTCTTGAATTTTATGAAAATCATTGATTCACAAATCCCTATATCAAATAAAAATTGGCTTGATTTTGATTTAAATTCAGTTATAATGAAATTAAGAACTTTAGATAAAAAAATAGTAACAAATTTAAGGGCAATAAAAAACCTGGGAAAGTTATCTGAAGCAATATTTGCACCTTTTTGCATCATCTTCGGTTTTAATGTAAATTTCAAGGAATTTAGTTTTAATAAAAATTTTATCGTTATTATATAATTTTAATTATAAATTAAAAAAATTAATTGTTCTTCTAAATAAAAATATTAAGAAAAATTCAAATGCAATAGTAAAGAATGAGGGATGGAAGAAAATATCTGGAAAAATTCTCGCCGATCCCGATTTTTACAGAAAGCTTAATAATATAGATATGGATAATTTATCAGAAGTAGATATGCTTGATGCTTTTGTTTATTTAAATTTAAATGAACTAGAGCTTGATGTAGTAAGAAAATATTCTCCTGATATAGAAAAAATGATCATTTGGTGTCAAGGGGTTTTATCATATCATATCTTAATTCATCCATTTACATATAGAAATGATAAATGTAAAATTTTTAATTTATGGGATTTTAATTGAGATTACAAATTTTATTTTTTAAATTACTTCTTTACTTCAATAATTTTACTTTTCTAAAGCAATTTTAAAATATTTCTCATAACTAACAAAATAAAATTAGCTCTTTTACAAAGCAATTATGATTTACATGAATTTGTTTCGAGAATGAATTTGATGCTGAATAAATTCTATAAATTCAAAAGATTTTTAATAAATTTAAATATTATGAATATTCCAATAGGCGAATATGTTTTCAATCTACAACATAACAGAGAAAAGTTTATGGAAGTTGAACACCCTGGAAAATTTTTAAATGAAAAACAAATTGCGCTTATTTTATCATATTTACCTTATAATAACTCTTTCAAATTTTCAGGTGTAAATAAAAAATGGAGAGATGGGTTTAGAACTTCAATTGATTTAGTTATTCATGAAATTTTAAAAGAAATTTTCTATTTGAAAATTCAAGCAAGTGAAAAGCTTTATAAGAGAATTCCTATTTTATTTGAAAATAATATTTTTTCGAATTTTTTCGTGATGGTTGATGATATATTAAATGAGCAGCTCAACTTTCTATCAAAAGAACAGTTAAACGATGTTAAAAATATAAAGTTGGAAACAGATTTAGTTAAGGTTGTTATGAAATCTCTTTGTTTAATTCTAAATGAGAAACTGGAGAGAAAAAGTAAAATGGATAAATTAAAGAAATAAATTAATTCGTTCCAAAATTTGACATTTCCAATCTGTTATTTAGTTTTAATATAAAATATGTTCATCTATTAAATTATTCTTATTATTTATTACCTTAGCGAATCCAAATGGAGAGGTTAAAATTCTATATTTAGAAAAAATAAAATCTTTAATACTCTCAGGTCAACTTCTAAAGAGCCTGAAAAATGTAAATAAATTAGATATTCCAAATCAAAAACTTAATTCTATATCGGAAGAACTAATGCCTTATTTAACTGAAGAAAAATTAAATGAAGTAAAACGGACTAATAGAGGTGTTTTTCAAATTCTTATTTGGGAATTATTGGTAATCGAATTCAATAAAATATATAATCCGTTTGATTTTATCAGCGCAGATTTCATAATGAATCGATTCGAACAAGAAGAGATTGAAATAATAAGATATTATTGTGAAGTGATGAATTATTTAAAATACAATTTAAAAATCAAATACAAACTATCTAAAACATTTAGTATGCAGAAATATTTTGAATATTTAAATCAGCAATTAAGTAAAGAGGGACTTTCAACTGATATGGCTTATGATAATGATTTTGCTGCTGAATATTCTAAAATTGCTAAGATATATTTTGAGACTAAAGATGTAAAACAAAAATTATCTAGTTTTTTTAATTAATCAAACTATTGGATTTCATTTTATATCTTGATATGTTACAGAAACTTATAATATTTTTTAAATAAATTAATTATATTTATAGTAAAATAAAATATAAAGCTCGTTCCACTAGGTGCTAAACCTGCTTATTTTGAAAGGATATATGAAAATATTCAAAAATTACAAAATAAGCAATTTAAAAATAATAAAGAATTCCTAAATGAAAAAGATGGCTTGAGTTTACTTTCTCCAGGTAGTCCTTTAGGAACCATCAGAGAAGAAAATTCAATAAACATCAAAGATGATCCGAAAAACCTTACACTCTATCAAAAAGAAATTAATAAATTACAAATATTGAGCCAAATCAATAAAGCAAATAAAAATAAAACTTTCTCTTTAAACGAAGTACCTATGGAAATATTAATAAAGAATGTTTTGTTTTTTCTAGATATTTACAGTCTTCCTAAATTTTCAATGGCGAATAAAAAATGTAATGAATCTGTTAAAACACATATATTTATAAGGTTATTCTTTTTGAACAAGGAGAAAAAATCAATTGAAAATCAAAATGGTGATATTATAAGAATAATCGAAGAAAAAAGAAGAGAATTTTTTGAAGAATATGAAATAGATCCGCCTAACAAGGATCATGCTTGTAAACTAATGAATTCATTAGCTTATGGAGATATAATTGAATTAAAGCAATGCTTTAAAAAATCTAATAAAAATTATGAAAATTTCATTGCTCCTTTAGTGATTTTAATGGGACAAAAGGTATAAGATCTTTAAATAATGAATTTGTAATCTTAATCTATAGGTGTTATTATTACATAAAAATGAATAATAGAAACTATTTATTTACCTATTATTTTATTTAAATATTTTATTATTAATAATTAGCCTGAAATAAAAATTAATCCCGATGGTTCTAAAACAAGCTCTTATTTAGTTCCTGCTCAAAAAATCCTTAACAACAAAAATTTTATAAATCAAATAAAAGAAATGGAATTGGAAAATATTCCTTATCAAAGATTTAGACAAGTAGAAAAAATAATCGAGAACCCAGCATTTGATGTTAACAGAATAAAACAATATTCTCCGTGCTTACATCATTTGATTTCATGGATAATGGGTAAAATTAGTTTTAAAAATTTGAAAAGATTTTTTTTATATGTCAATATAAAATAATTATTAAAATTTAGGGGTTATTGAATTTCACAGAGTGATAAGAAAATATTCTCTATCTTCTTATGACTATGATATTTTGAATGAAGAAGAAATAAAATTTTGCAATGAAATGGATAATGTTTTCATTCTTTATTATAAACTCTTAAGATATGCAAATTCTTATTGTAAAAATTTTGAGAAAAGTGCAACAAGTCTGATGGGTAGTATGAATTTAGGAAAATAACTTAGAATGAAAGTTTGATTTTTTAGAAATTAATTACTAAAATTTTTAATTTTATTAAAAAATTTTGAAATTCGTAAATTGATTAATGTTTTAAAATTATTTCTTTTTTAATATCTCCAACATCAGTAAATAATAAATGAAATATTCATTGTTTTTAATATTGATTGTGACTTAGATGGCTTTAAATAATAATTAATTTTTCAGAATTAATTTATAAAATCAATTTTATATTGAAATTAATTTATTTAATTTTATGTTTATTGAGAACTATGATAGAATTAATTTTATTCCTTTAATTCCTCTACCTCATAATGAGTTTATTAAAAATCAAAGATCAATGATATAAATTGGTCATTTATAAAACGCTATTTTTAATGTAAATTAGATTAAATTGTGACTCATGATATCATGAGTTCAAATAAAAATAAATAAACCATCTATTTTTTATCTCCTAAATAAAAATTAATTATAAAAATTATACATTTTTAAAAAAAAGGTTTAAAATTTTAAATATAATTAATTTTTTGCCCATATATAGCTGAAGGCACATAAAATAAAAATTAATTATAAAAATTATACATTTTTAAAAAAAAGGTTTAAAATTTTAAATATAATTAATTTTTTGCCCATATATAGCTGAAGGCACATAAAATAAAATTTAAATTACCTTTATTCAGACTTTTATCAGAATTTTATCAAGAAAACAATTTGATGATTTCCTAAGAATCGTTAAAAAAGCATTTTTTTATCTTATTGAATTAAATACCGTTTGATCTCAATTGCTTAAAGGAAAAGCATTTATTAAAATAATTTTTTTCAAAAAGATATTTTGATATTTTGTTTATTAATTTTAATTAAAGAAAACAAATATTAAAATAAATTTTAAGTTTAAAGGAAATTTTATATTTTGAAAATATCTAAAAGAAATTATACAAAGGTATTAATTTAAGGCTTAGACTTAATCTTTAAATGTTTTAAATTTCTCTTCACTTTCTTTCTTATTATTCCTATTTTTGTAATTAAAACTCATATAATATCTAAAATTCCTATTTGCTACTGTTTTTCCCATACACCATATAAAAAAATTCCACCAATGGCTAAGCATATATCTAAAAAAGTCTCTTTTTTGATAAGAAGGAACGATTCTGCAATTTGATTTTAAATCAGATACTACATTTTCAAAGTCTTCAAAAACTTTTTCATTTTGTGAATTTTTTTTTATCAAGTAATTTGCTTCACCATTTAAAACAAATGAAGTCAAATCATTATTAAGTGAGCCTACAGTCAAGTATTTCCTGTCAATATAATAAGCTTTCATATGTAAATATTTATCTAAATATTCAGTAACTTCAACGCCGTTTTCAATTAAATATCTAAACATATCGGAGTTGTATTGAAATTTATAAGCTACTTGGTCTCTTTTTTCAGCAGTGATTATTGTAACTTTAACACCTCTTTTTGCAGCGCGGACTAAAA
>Ga0194116_10008163_pt1 | contig 10670 bp, 15 predicted proteins | sample TA2MahsurfametaG_4_FD_148617 | JGI IMG/M metagenome (GOLD analysis project Ga0194116, IMG submission 148617) | Freshwater microbial communities from Lake Tanganyika, Tanzania - TA2015008 Mahale S9 surface | ecosystem: Environmental > Aquatic > Freshwater > Lake | place: Tanzania: Lake... | reverse complement strand
TGCATGGGGGATGGGGGATTGGGGATTGGGGATGGGGGATTGGGGATTGGGGATTGGGGATTGGGCCCAATCCCCAATCCCCAATCCCCAATCCCCAATCCCCAATCCCCAAAATCTAAACAATTTCAATCTATTTTTATTTAAAATGCTAATAAATAATTTATTTTTGAATCCATTTTATTCGATAAAAAAATTTTTTTTAAAAAATACTAAATTTCTCACAAATAGATTGTGGAAAGAATTATCACTAGTAATTCGATTAGATTTAATGCTTGTTTTAAAAAATATTGGAATGATATCTAAATTTCGAATTTTTTCTGGGATAAGTCAAATAAAAATTATATTTACAATTAAAAGAAATTTGAAATATATTAATGGGAGTACCTGCTTTTTTTAAATGGTTAATGATGAGATATCCTAAAGTTGTAATAGATGCAATGCAAAAAATTGAATCAGGATATGATATCAATGATTTTCTACGATCTAAATATGATGATGAATCAGCTATGCCAGAAATTGATAATTTGTATTTAGATATGAATGGTATAATTCATCCATGCTGCCATCCTCAAGATCGGGTAAATTTCTTAATAATTTTTCTAATATTATTAATTTGAATAAATAAAAGTATCCAAATTAGGCTTTAAAGAAAATTTAAACACTTTAAAAAAAAATATTTATTTGAATTAATTTATTTTGTTTGGTTTAGATTAAAATTTTAATTAGCCCCAACCAGAAACAGAAGAGGAAATGTTTAATGCAGTATTCGAATACGTTGATAAATTAGTGGGTATTATAAGACCCAAGAAGTTTATGTACTTGGCTGTGGATGGAGTTGCTCCAAGAGCAAAAATGAATCAGCAGAGAAGTAGAAGATTTCGAGCTGCTATAGAAGCACAGAAAACTTCAGAAATTGAAAAAAATATCATGAAAGAATGGAAAAGATTAGGATTAAAGCATCCTAAAGAATCTAAGAAAAGTTTTGATTCTAATGTAATTACACCTGGAACTCCTTTTATGGCAAAATTAACTGATGCATTAAAAGTATCAAATTAAATTTTATAAAAATCTTTATTTCGCAAATAATTTTCATTTTTTAAAAATAATAGATTTATATTTCACATCGACTTCAAAATCATCCATTGTGGAGAGGTTTAACAGTAATTTTTTCGGATTCAAGTGTTCCAGGTGAAGGAGAACATAAAATACTTGAATTTATAAGAAAACAAAGAAGTATTAATAATCATTTTTTATAAAAATTTTTTATAAATCTTTTAAATAAAAGGAAAATTAAAATTTAAAAAATTGTAATTAAAGATTATTTGCTTCACTAAGTTAAGTCATTTTTAAAAGAAATATGAAATGCAATTTATTGTTATTTAGCAATAAATCATGCTAATTTTAACATTGAATCCTTTAATAATAAATAGCTCAAACACATTACGATCCAAACACAAGACACTGTATTTATGGAGCAGATGCAGATTTAATAATGCTTGCTCTCATAACACATGAGCCTCATTTTTATATTATAAGAGAATCTTTAAATGAAAATCAATGGAAAAAATGTGATTTATGTGGAATGGTAATTCTATTAATTTCAAAAAAAAATTTGAAAATAATTTAAATTATCTTATTAAATTATTTTCCTTTAAATTCATGTTAAATTAAAAAATATATTTTTATCTGATTTTTTATTAAATTTTAATAAGACGGGACATGTAAAAGAAGAATGTAAAAAACTAAATCCAAACGCAGAACAGAATATTAAGTCAATTGCAGATATTGAATTTTCTTTACTAAAAGTAAACGTTGTTAGAGAATATTTAGAGCTAGAATTTCGCACTATACCAATAAAATTCCAGTTTGATTTAGAAAGATTTATAGATGATTTTATTTTTCTTTGCTTTTTTGTAGGAAATGATTTTATTCCAAATCTTCCTTCTCTAAAAATCCGAGAAGGAGCAATTGATGCACTTTTATTCATTTACAAAAATGAAATTATTAATTTGGATTACTATATTACTGAAGGAAATGGAAAAATTAATTTAAAGAGAGCAGAAACGATTTTAGAAAAATTAGGTCAAGTTGAAGAAAGTTTTCTGATAACTTTTACTAATAATAGGATTTACTTTGAAAATAAAAATAGAGAACTTACCAAAAGAGGAGCAATTGTAAATGTAAACAGAGATAAAAAAGACATTTTATATGAAAAATTTAAACGATTGAATGAAAAATCTAAAAATGAAGAAAATAATTTAATAGAAGCCTCAAAAAATAATGAAATTATAGAAAAAAATTTGAATAAAAGTTCTTCGTTAAATACCAAGCTTATTAAAGAGAAAAAGGAAATTAAAGAAATAAATAAAGATGAAATCAATTTAGATTTAAATGAAGAAGAGGAGGAAAATGTAGAAAAATTCATTCACCTAGTAGAACCAAAAATTGAAGATTTATCTAATTTAATTACACAAGAAAATTTATCTCAAAATTTTGGTGAAGAAGAAAAAATTGATATAAAAATTATTCAGGAAAAACCTGATGAAAATTTTAAGAGAATATTCAAAGAATATGTTAAAGAGTCAGAAAATGAAAAAGTTTCAAAATATATTGATACAGTCCGTTTGGGAGAATCAGGCTATAAAGACCGCTATTATCTTGATAAATTTAAAACACCTTATTCAAATTCGGAATTTAGAAATTTAATAAAAAAATCATATATAGAAGGAATATGCTGGGTTTTTCATTATTATTATAATGGTTGTGTTTCTTGGAGCTGGTACTACCCATTTCATTATGCTCCATTTGCTTCTGATTTAAACCAAATTGGAGACTTAAAAATTGATTTTGATATGGGTGAACCATTTGAACCAGTGGAGCAGTTACTTTCAGTACTTCCACCTTACAGTTCTTATGCTTTACCAAAAACTCTTAGAATACTGATGCACGACAAAGATTCTGAAATTATTGATTTCTTTCCAAAAGATATAATGTTGGATATAAATGGCCATCCTTTTTCTTGGATGGGAGTAAATTTAATTCCATTTGTTGATGAGGACAGAATCCGCTCAGTTGTTCAAAGACAGAAACAATATTTTACTGTAGAAGAATTGGAAAGGAATAAGCAATTTAAGCCTTTAATTTTTTTCAATAACAAAGAAAATGAAAATTTTAAAAATTTAATTGGAGAAAACTACAAAAAAGAAAATTATGTTATAAAAATTGATACACCAAATATTCGTATTTTTTCCGGAATATTATCATTCTATGATGACTTGATAAATAAAGAAAAACACTACATTAGTAAAATTGAGGGATTAAATATTAAAATAGTAAAAGATTCAAAAATAGGAGCTATGGAGTTTCAGAATGCTGAAAGTAAACCTCATTTTTCGCGTTTGCTCAAAGGTGTTGTAATTCCACAGAAAATTGTTCTTGAAGATAATTTAGATTTTTATAATAAAAAAGGATTTAGAGGCGAACAAACTATAAAACTTGTAAATTCTATATTGAGATATCAAAATGAAATTGAAAATGAATTCAAAAATTCTCTTTTTGACAGAAATTATTTTAATAATAATCGGGCTTTTGAATATAATCCAGCAGAAATAGAAATGATTAGAAAAAAACGATATAGAGAAAGAGAATCTATTTTATCAGGAAACAATGAACGATCCGGTGGTCCTTCAAATCCCGGAAATTTTGCATATAACGTGATTAAACAAACTGAGTCTTATAATCAAAGAGCATTTAATTCAAAGGGAAATCTGCAGAAGAAACAAGATATGAAATTTACAAATAGAAGATTTTTAAACGAAGATCAAGCAAATTTTAATAATAATTATAATTATAAAAATTTCAATCCTAATCAATACAATAAAAATATTGATTTAAATATTGACAATCAAAACAACATTAACTTTAATGAAAATCCAAATTTACCAACCTTTAATAATCAAATGCCTTTTATAAACAATAATATGAATACGACTTATTTTATGAATAATAATAGTGTTAATATGATACCTCCTACAAATTTTAATTACGGGAATCAGTTAATAAATCAAAATCCCAATTTAAATATTAATATGATGCACAATATCAATTTAAATATGGGTCAAAATACAAATCAATATGCTTATAAAAATTTCAATTTGAATTCTGATAATTCAAATAACAATAAAAACAATGATCTCTTAAGCCAATATCATATGTACAAGGGAAAAAATCAATAAAATTGAATTACATTTTTTAATTTATATCATAATTGAGCTTTTTAATAGAATATATTTAATTTGAGAATTAAAATGATTTTATCTTTAGGAGTTTCTATATATAGACTTCTCAACCATTATTATTCTTAAGATTTAAATCTTTAAATATAATAATTTCGTTTTAAACTATTTAAAATTGTAGATTTGAAATGAAAAAAATTTATAAAACTAGTTTTAACAACATTCAATAATTTTCTTATTTATACTTAATTATTCGAAGTTATTAAGTTTATTGTGAATGAATAAGGAAAAACTGTTGCTGAATTATTATTACTAGAATTTTCATTTGAATTTTCTGATGTAAATGAAAGCAAATTATTAAATATTATATTTTGTCTGCAAACTGCTGTGACATTACATTCCAAATTAAATGATGAAATTACTCCTTTAATTATACCATTAATAAATTGCAAAGTTAATTCTATTTTAGTACTTGTTTCAGGATTCGGACTTTTAGAAAATATTAAATTTGAATGTAATTTAATTTCTTCACAATCCAATAAAAATGTTCCTAAATTAAAAAATTTGAAAATAATTAATATTTTAATTACCTTTTCTATTAGTTTGCAATTTTGAGATCTGTTTTCCAAATAAATAGACCCAAACTTCTCTTCCTAAAAATTTCATGACTTCATCTACTTCCATTTTTGTCATAGTATTTCCTTGATTTAATAAATGATTTGAAATCCTTTCTCCTAAATGATGTCCTGCTTCCTCAATTTCCTATATTTTATAAAAGTCTTTTTAAATTTAATAATTCATTGAAATTCATAGATTGATTTACAGGAAAAAAATATACTATTGCTTTTAGTTTATTGTCTAAATTTTTATTCAATATATAATTAATAGTTTCTAAAGTGACAAGATGAAATATCGAATCGTTAATATAATATCTTCCTGAAGACATTTTTTAATTTTGAAATTTATTAGTAGGTCTAAATAGTCTTATAAGAATTTCAAATAAATAATACTCTGTTTATTTTAATCAAGCTTTAAATATACTATTCTATGAAAATAAAATTAATTATTTTAGAATTTATACATATTATATTCAAATAATTTATGAGAAAAAAGAAAAATCATATTTAAAATTCTAAAAAAATAAATTTATAATTTTATCTAAAAAACAACAAAATAACTTTAAAAAATTTATCATACAATATAAAAAATGGTTAAAATTGTTTTTCTGAAATTCATTCTATTTTTACTTACAATTTTTTCAATAATTCACAAAATTCAATTTTATGTTTTATGTGAGGATGGTGATTCTGCTTGTCCAGATTCTTTTATTTGCTGCAAAAAAGATACAGGAGGTTTTTCTTGCTGTTCTAATACAAGATTTTGTTGTTACGGTGGAAGTAGATGTTGCGCAGAAGAAAAATCAATAAAATTCCTTTTAGAAAAAGACTCAAAAAATAATACAATATCAACAAATGCTTTCTTTTTTAATAATCCAGCAATTGAATTGTTAAATAAAGAGATGGAATATCTAAAATTAAATAATAAATATTATTACAATGAAAAATATCACCTAAACAATTTGAATAACCAATTTTTACAAAATAAATCCATTTCTTCCTTGTTAAATAAAGAAAATGATATTTTGGAGGAATTAATTTAATTGAAGATAATGAAATAATTTTAATAATGATAATTTCTTAAATAAAGATTTAACTATAAAATTAATTAAGACACTCATTAATAATCAAAAACAAATAAAACATAAATTGAGAATTATAAAGATAGGGTAAATGCAAATAATAATTTTTCTCTATGTGGAAAATTGTTTGGTGAACTTTATGCTTACTTTTTTAATATTCTAATGAAAATTTCGAATCATATAAAATTAACAATAACATTAAATTATTTTTTTATTAAATTTCTCCAACATAATAGTTAATAAAGGTTTAATTGGATTTTACTTTCATAAACATTAGTTTATTAATTAGATACATATAATATTTATAAATATTAAGAATAAGAAACATATAAAATTTTTTTTTAAATTTTTTTTAAAAATGTTTAAATGATTACTTTTAATAAATATTTGAATATAAAATCAATTTTATCTAATCAAATTATCATTAATTTATTTTAAAATTTCAGATATATATATATTTTATTATCAATAGAAGTATTTTAAAGATTTTTTTGCAAATTTAATTCGAATAAGTCATAATTTTAAAATAATAAAGATGTTTAAAATTATTAAATATTTAATGAAAAATTTTGTGGACAGAGAGTTTGAAGAAGTAAAAGGAGGGTTTTACGATGAAAGAGGCTTTTATAGAACTCCAAATGGAAGTTTTTGGGATCTCGATAAAACTTATTTCAACAGAGAAGGTTTAGACAATCATGGAGGTAGATACGATGAGGAGTTTGATTATATACCCGGTCCTGGATGGGTTGAAGAATACATGTGTTATGAAGATGAAGTTGAAGATATAAAAAATTTTTTCCAAAAATTTGGACGCGATGCTGAAGAAGAAAAACAAAATAACAATAATAAATGATAATAAAGTGATAAAGTGTAAGATTTACTTTAAAGAATATTAATTTTACCCATTCTCTTATATAAAAAAGCATTACTCTATATAAAATTTCCTGAAATTTTGTTAATCTGACAATAAAATAAAAAATTTATTAGTATTTAGGTAAAAATTTTACTAAATTTATATATCGTTTGAAATGCTAGAATCTAAAATATTTAATATATTTTTTATAACTTTGTATTGATATTTTTCTTAAAAAATTGATTGATTTAATATCTTTTTATGTTGTTCTCTATAATATAATTTGGCTTTGGAGAACGAATGAATGTGTAATTTCTAACTCTATTATAATCTGAATTTTTTTCATCATAATCAATATCATTAAATTTTAAGGATTCCTTTATCTAATTTTTTAATCAATATATTATACCAATATAGAATTTTCACTGTTTAATTCATTTTTCAATTCTATTAAATCAATCGGAGGAGTTATTCTTCTTTGATACAATTTTTCCCAATCAATATCTGAGAAAAATTCATGTGATTTAATTTCTTCTTTATTTTGCACCCCAATTCTAGTCTTCGGGTCTTTGCTTAATAAAAGCTGTAAAAATAAAATTAATAAATAATTTCTTCTCCTATTATTGGTTTTAAAATAAATTCGATATAATATAAATTACTTTTAATAAATCTTTCAATTCATCTGAGAAATAATCATGAAATAATAAATTATTCTTTGATATATTTTTATACATAGTATTTAGATCATTAGCATAAAAAGGAGGTGTTCCACTTATCATCTCATAAAGTACAGCCCCTATTCCATAAATATCTGCAGATTTTCCAGCACCTCTTCTATTTACCATCTCAGGAGCTAGATATGCAGGAGAGCCACAAAAACTTTGTGCAATTTTATTATCTGTAACATTCTCTTTTGCTAATCCAAAATCAGCAAGTCTTACATGCCCATCACTGTCAATTAAAATATTTTCTGGTTTTAAATCTCTATAAATAATATCCATATTGTGTAAATGTTCTATTGCAAGAATTAATTCAGCAATAAAAAATTTTGCTTCATCTTCTTCAAATAAATTTCTCGCAATATGAAAAGATAAATCACCTCCTGGGCAATAATCCAAAATCATATATAAATGTTCTGGAGTTTGGAATGCGTAATGGAGTGTTATAATAAAAGGATGTTTGGCTTGTTTTAAAACATTACATTCAGTTACTGCATATCTCAATTGCTGGTTTCTTATAAGATATTTTTTGTTGATAATTTTCATTGCAAAAATATTTCCAGTAGATTTTAATTTTACCTTGAAAACTTTTCCAAAAGTACCAGAACCAAGTGTTTGTAAAATATCAAAAGATGAAAAATTGATTCCTTTAGTAAGAGAGCTGTCTTCAGTCAGTTTTACTTCTTCTTCTAATTCTATAATTGTGAAATATTTTTTTAAAATGTATTATTTTGATTAATATTAATTTATATATTTTAAAAATATTTTCAAAGGAAAATTTTAATATTTTGAATATAATTTTAAGTCATATATATATATCCTATGAGGAAAAATACCATTTATAACAGTATGAGGATTTTTTCTTCTTTCTTTTTTTTTTGTTGCTGTGCTTTCTGAAGATATATTAGAAGATGAATTATTTGACAATTTTTTCTTTTCAGGATTTTCTTCATTTTCTTCATTTTTTAAAATATTATTTGTTTCTTCTATTTTATCTTCTATTGTTTCTTGAGTTTCTTTTTGAGACCAATACCAATCATAAATTTCAGGGTTTTTTTCAATTAATGCTGACCAAAATTTTCCATAAATTATAGAGGCATTGATGACTTCAATCCATTTTTCACATGCTTTTAAAGTGTTTAATCTATACACCTGTCTCTTTTGATAAATTATTTCAAAATAAAATTTTGAATTTGAATACCATGAAATCACTTTTCTGCAGCTTATTATCTCTTTTAAAGGAATAGTCTCTCTACATCAAAAATTAAAACACTCAGAATTATATTATGAATAAAAAAATTAATTGAATTTAAGATTTTTTACATAGGATTATTTGGATAATCCTCAAATGTTTTAAATCTTCTGAAAGATCCAATTAATGGGTCTATTTCAATATATCTTTTATGAAAATTGATCACAAATGTTCCCATTTTCTCTAAAAATCCAACAGTTTTTGCAGGTTTTGGAGGTTTATATGTAATTTTTTTAAGGAAAGGATATTTTTCTAAATCCTTTGATTCTTCCAGTTGAGATTTTGATTTCTTTTTATCAATGGTTTTTTTAGGCTTATCAAATTTACTTATAAGTTTTTTTATATTTCTATCAGAAGTCAAACTGACAGGCAAGTTCCCATTTGAATCAGTTATACTAAAATTTAATTAGTCAAATAATTTGAAAAATATAAAATCAAATAAATTTTTAATTAAAACAGAAAGAAGATTTTACTTTAAATTAGCTTTGTGTAAGAGTATAGAAACTACTTGCAAATTATTTTTTTTACAGGCACAGTGCATTGGTGTCCCAATTCCAGGAACATTTTTATTTACATCAATTTCAGGATTTGATAATAATATTATTACTATTTCTTGATAACCTTTATAACTACATAAATGCAAAGGAGTCCAACCATCCTGATTTGGTAAATTTACATTTGCATGATATTTAGTAATTAATTCTAAAACAAATTCTCCGTAACCGTGAAAACAAGCATAATGTAGTATAGACCAACCTGTATTTCCTAAAGAGTCAATCTGATAATTATCGTTTTGATCCATCAATTCACGAAAAGATTGGATGCTATTATTTTTAACCGATTTAACAATTAATTCATGAAAATCTTCGTCTTCCTTTGAAATAGAATTTGATAGCTGTATATTTTTTTTATTTTTAGTTGTTTCTTCATTAAATTCAACTTGGGATTCCAGGATTGTCTCCATAGAAGTTGTAATATGTTTAAAAAATCCTAAGGATTTTAAGTATTTTGATTTTGTGTTAGAAACCATTTTGTTTTTGAGTTCTTCACTCTTAAATTATTTTATAAAATATAAAAAGATAGATAAAATCACTGAAGTATTTAAGAAATAATTCTGATTTTCTTTATAAAATAATTTACCGATATTTTATAATTTCGATCAAATAATTCAATAATGAATTATAAATTTGATTAAATTAAAAGATTTTCCTGAAAAATTTATTGAATAGTAATGAATAAATTAATAATAAAATGTTTTTGAAAGGAAAAATTGCTTTAATTATTTTTCATATTTTATTATGAAAATATAATTTATAATATTACTTTATCAACTATTTGTAAAAATTCTAAATAAATTTTTGAATTTTCTCTTATGTAAAAAAAAGATAATGGCCATTCATTCGTCATAGTCACCTAAAATATAAGAAAATAAATACAATCGTTGAGTTGGCTATTTTTACTGTTAATCTTTGTTGCGAAGGGTTAATTCTATATTTTTCAAATAATATTTCTTTTAATTGAGCCACTGAAATTTTATTATTAGGGATGTAAATTGTATCTGCTTTGCATATTCCAATACTTTGGCTTTGATATAATCTTATAAATATTTTCATTTTTTAAAATTTTATTAAACTTTATTTAAAAATTTTATATAATTTTATTAAAAAATTTGATTTAATCACATTATACTTTATAATCAACATATAAATAGACAATTTATTTATAAAATTTATTTTAATGAAAAAAAATTTATTTTATAATCTAATTCAAAATATAAATATATTAATTTAATGAATGAATGAATAATTAATTAATTTCAAAAATTGGATTAAATCAAAAATAATGATTGAATTAATAATCTTATATTTGATTGGGGATTGGGGATTGGGGATTGGGGATTGGGGATTGGGGA
>Ga0194116_10008159_pt1 | contig 10672 bp, 4 predicted proteins | sample TA2MahsurfametaG_4_FD_148617 | JGI IMG/M metagenome (GOLD analysis project Ga0194116, IMG submission 148617) | Freshwater microbial communities from Lake Tanganyika, Tanzania - TA2015008 Mahale S9 surface | ecosystem: Environmental > Aquatic > Freshwater > Lake | place: Tanzania: Lake Tanganyika... | reverse complement strand
TATAAGGCTTATTCCCAATGGTTATTCTTGATGCGTTGGCTGTATTCGAGCATTTGCGCTTGAAGGGTGGCACGCATCCACTGAAATTGTGGTCCTTTTTGGGGTAAGGCGGTTCCTTTGGGTTGGTTGCGCAGCTGCTTGTGGAAATCTACCACCTCGCCGCGCTGGTTCAACGCCAACACGAACGGGTACTGTATGATGTAATACAAGTCTTTGTCGAAATGGGTGGAATACCCCCGATAATCGGGGTCGAAAGCGCTTCTGCCAAAACCCAAACGCGTTTGGATGTTCGATTTTTCATTCGGCGAACCCAGTAGGCTCCATACCGTGGGCAGGATATCGCACTGGGAAATGGTTTTTTGTGTGGCGAAGTGGATGAGGGAGTCGGACAGCTGCTTGGCCCACGGCGAAAGCAGTGCGTTTTGCCATCCCGGAGCGAGTGTAGTAGCTATGTCGGTCGATTTTTTGACCGATAATTGGCTGTTGTCGCGACCGTTAATGAGGTTGGTACGGATGTCAACCCCCGGTGCGTAAATCAATACCGGCACTTCATAATGGCCGCTTTGGCTGTAGAAATATTCTTTGTCGGAGTGGCTGGTATGATCCCCTGTGATGACAAATACTGTATTCTCAAACCACGGTTTTTTGGATGCCGTTTCAAAGAATTTGCGCAGGGCGATATCGGCATAGGCGATGGTGTGTTGCACCGTGCCCGGGTTGCCAGGCAATTTTCCTTGATAGGGTTTGGGAATGGTGTAGGGATGGTGCGACGAAAGGGTGAAAACCGAGGCAAAAAAGGGCTTCTTGAGTGAATCCAGACAGCGAGAAACGTGTTGCAAGTAGGGTTCGTCGAAAATGCCCCAGTTGCCGTCGAAGTCGCGCTGATACAATTCCTCGGGATATTGATCGATGCCATGGTATTGCTGCAGGCCTGTTTGTTTTAGGAACGACTGAAAACCCATGGTGCCGTTGTTGGATCCATGAAAAAAGGCGGTTTTGTAGCCCTTGGCAAGCTGAAAGGCGTTGTTGACTTTGTTGCTTGCGTAAGCAGAGGTAACGTAAAACTCACTCATGAGGCTGGGCATGCCACAGAAGATGCTGGGTACCATTTCGATGCTTTTGGTTCCGTTGGCATAGCAGTAAGGGAAGTATAGGGTATGCGGATCGTTGGCAATGTTGTCGAGGAAGGGGGTGAATTTTGTGCCATTGCCGAAGCCGGTGTAGTCGCGTGCGAGACTTTCTACCACGATCACAACGATGTTGGGTTGCAGCCAGCCACCGCCTTGACTGCGCGACATTGGAAATGGGGGCAGGGGTTGGGTGCCTTGGAATAGCCAATCGGTGGTGTTCCAATCGGTTTTAGGGCTGTTGCTGTTAGAACTGGTATTGGTTTGGGTGTAACCGTTGGTTGGCCATTGAACTGGAAAGTCGAAGTTGGGCAAGCCATTGCGTTTCCAGGTGCTAATGATTTGCAGGGGGGTGGAAGTGACCAGCGGGGCAATTTCGGGAGCGACAAAGTTGGAGGCATCGATGGCTCTGAGGGGTCGGAGTTGGAAACCACCGCGAAAACCAAGCAGGCAACTTGCTGCAAAGGCGGTGGCGGTGATGAGGCCGCGCAGCGGCCTCCCTTTGAAATCAACGACGGGGTAGTGACCGCGCACCGGAATGATTCTGTAGAGAAAATACCCCAACGCCAACAAACCCAAAATGATTCCTAGGTTGTCGAGGATGTAAGGAGTGAATTTGTTGGCGTCATCACCGAGAGTGTCGAACAGCTCATACCCGCTGCGCTTAGCTGTTACCTGTGAATATCCCGTGTCGATCCCATTGAAAACCAATACCGTGAACGCTGATAATAAAAACAGGACTTTGTTGATCCAAGGGTGCTTTTGTCGGAGCGCCCCCCCAAACATGGCCCATATCCAAACTGGCAAAAACAACCCTACCACAACGGGTAAGTCGAAATAGATGCCCACCAAATGCGCCCAAATGTATTGGTCTATACCAAAGGGGGGCAGCCAAAAAGCGTTTGCACAAAACCACACCAACCGAGAGAACGTGAGCAGCGAAAAAGCCAACAAGATCTGCAGGGTCAAATTAGATTTGGCGGTAAATTTGAACAATGACTTCATCGTAACACCAGGACTGACAAGCAATCCATTGTGATGCAAATTAAGTTAACTTATCTTTAACAACTTCATGATGCGCTTGTGTTGCTAATTTTACTCAAGGTTTCATTTTGGGTAAGTACAATCACTTAACCACAACCTCATCCAAAAAGAGCCAAGCCGGACGGCCAGCGCCCAAGTGATTCGCGGGAAGTTTTTTGAGGCATTTAGCGTTTATTCGAATGTATCGCGCCTGCAGCAATGCGCCATTGGTTTGCGGCCGGTCTGCGAAATCAACTGTATAATTGAGGTGTTTGCTCGCCACAGTTCTACCCCAAATTTCGTCGTAAGCATATTTCGTTTTTCCCAATAAAGTGCCCTTTTCCGTATAAGCGCCAGTGGACTTTGGCATCAGGTCCAAATGCATCGTATCAAACACCGTTACAATGGGCTTGGCCATTGGCATGGGGTGCAATTCCCAGGTTTTTCCGTCGACGCTGGTTTCGATGGAAACCTCTGTGGGTGCAAATATCCAACTCGGTTCTACCGATAAGCTGCCCAAAGTAATCGATGTCAACGGTTTGATGCTGTCAAGGCCGATCTCAATCACCACATCCTTACCATAAAAACCCAGCCAATGCGCACCGAAATAATCGCCGCCGAAAAGTCCGTCTGTTAACGTTTCCGCCCCGTGGCCAGGATATCTTGCATCCGCGGGCAGGGAGAGTTTCACTTTCTTCCCAAAAGCATTGTGCCCGCGGAAACTCAAGGTATTTATTTGGGTTTCCTGGCTGTAACTGCTGTGTAATTCCATGGATTTGGTCACGGCCACAATTATACTGCTGTCCGTTTTTTTGTAGGGTGCGATCGGAACTCTTTCATCGAATCGAATGAGATCCACACCCAAATCAACAAACGATTGCCAAGTTTTACCCGCCAAGCTTTTTCGGATTACCAGGGTGTCGAAAAGTCCACTCGCCAGCCGGGGGCGAATGCCCCCGGCCGACATCAATTCAACCCATACGGTGTCGTGCCCAGACCGGATATTTTGCACCAATCCATACTGACTTCGCGCAAATCCACAGCCCTTAAAATAATCGAACCGTTCATGCGCATCCACCCGATCCAAAAATTGTCGATAAGCCAATCTTGCATCGCCCCGCACCGGACCTCCCCACAACACCTCCCCCAAAGCCAACATCCGTGGCAATACCATGTACTCAACCCGATCGAAATCTACCATGAACTCCGTCCAAACATTGCCCTGCGCCCCAGCCACATAAACCCAATGCATCGAATCCAATGCCTTGGGGATGGGGTTGTACTTGAACACATCAAACAGCGTATTCATCCCGCCAAACGCCGTGGGCTCGCTGTTGGGATTCCCCTGGTAGTGGTCGAAATAACAAGGCCTTCCGGGCGTCATGACCACCGGATGATGCATTTTCGCCGCCTCAATGCCCCCCGCTTCGCCCCGCCAACTCATCACCGCGGCATTCGGCGCCAATCCACCCTCCAAAATTTCATCCCACCCAATGATGTTCCGCCCATGTTCGTTCAGGTACCGCTCCATCCGCGCAATGAAATAACTTTGCAAGCGATCCTCCGGCTTGCTCCAATCATCAAGTCCATCCGCCGATCTACCCACCGCACTGTTTACATCGCGCAAAACCTTGATCCGCTGCTGACACAACAAACAATTTTTCCAAGCGGTTTTGTCTACCTCGTCGCCACCAATGTGTATGAGCTTGGCATCGGGAAAAAGCGCCATCACCTCGTCTAATACCCCTTCCAAAAATCGAAAGGTGGCCTCGTTTCCCGCACAATAGACCGATGAATTGTCCTTGGGATAAAATCCGCCCGGTACCACCGCTTGCGGCAAATGAGAGCAACTTAGATTGGGGTAGGCCGACAATGCCGCCGATGAATGTCCGGGCATCTCAATTTCTGGGATGATTTCCACACCCCGCGCCTTCGCATACGCCACAATCTCTCGTACCTCGTCTTGCGTGTAAAAACCGCCATAACCGGCCAATTCCCCCTCTTGCTGGGATTGGGCCGTCCGCCAAGGTTCATTGTTTCGGTCAACCCGCCAAGCACCCACTGATGTCAGCTTAGGGTACCGTTTGATTTCAATGCGCCAACCTTGGTCATCACACAAATGCCAATGAAACACGTTGAACTTATAAAAACTCAGCCAATCGATGTAGCGTTTGATGTCGGTAGTGCCATAAAAATGCCGACTTACATCCAAGTGCATTCCCCGATACGGAAAAGTGGGATAGTCCTCGATGTGCGTTTGAATCAGCGAGCCCCTTTGGTTGTACTCCACCAATTGCTGCAAGCTCCTCAAGCCCCAAATTACCCCCTGCAAATGCTGTGCTTGCAAGACGATACCCGCCGGTTTTCCGTGGGCGATGTCTAGGCGATAGCTTTCCTCTGAGCTCTTCATTCCCCCAATTCGCTCAATCCGGATTTCAGGAAATTGAGTGGCTTTGCGCTTCTTGTGTCCCTTTTTTCGATGATTTTCCACACGGTCCAATTCGCGCAGGGGCTGAAGTCCCGCCTTAAAACTCATGAACCGATGCTCGTAGCCGCCCTTTAAAAAAAGGTCGATGTCGCTGTCGAAAAACTTCGAGAATTGGTAAATTTTAACCGCCTCTTCCAATCGCTGGGCGATGATTTTTCGCTCTTCTAAAGAAAATTGTGTATCGATGCTGATCCGCAAAAAGGAGGTCCAGTTGAAAACCTCGGCCTCCCGGTTTTCGATCATTACCTGGGGCTGGGGGATGATAACCGATTGATAGGTTGCGGCAGGTTGGTTGTTCATGTGCTGGGCAACCCCGGGCGAAACACAACCCCAAACAGCCAAAATCAGTAGGTATAATATACGAAAATCGCCGCAGTTTTCCAAGCCCGCTAGGGCCTTGAGAAAACTGCGGTGATGGTTCAATTTCAAGCGGATCATCCGCGCAATTTACAACCCTTATTCCGAGATGCCAATGCGCTGACTGATAACCCCAGATTCTGTCTCAATGCGCAAAATATACATCCCCGCCGGCTGCCTTACCTCGATCACAGACCCGTTCAACGCATTCACCCATTGCGCGTAAATGCATTGTCCTGCCATGTTTACCACAGTCACCTGTGCGCCCGAGGCCATATCGCTGTGAATCACAAAAACCCCCTTACTGGGATTGGGACTTATCCAAAGGCCTCCTGCAGCATATGCGCCCACAGAGGCCGTGGTTACCTGTATGCAGTCCGACGTGTCCATGCAACCATTCTCCGTTACCTCAACCGCAAACAAATGGTTTTCCTTGGCAATGAACTGCTTGCCGGTTTCTCCCGAAATGACTTGATAACTCTTGGTGCAATTCAACCACTGATAGGTAGCATTCGCATTGCGCGCCGTTAACAAAGAGCCATTCAAGGTTACGTAATCGTCCACGTTGACGATGGTTACCCGAAACAAAATCAAACTGTCGCACCCACGGAAATTCTTCGTTACGTCCGTGTATTGTCCGCTCGATCTCGCCACCTCTTTGGTGTACGGGAGGATGAAATATCGACAGGCCTTGACATCTACCGTGTCGCGACCCGGACCCCAAATCGTCAGTTTTACCGTTACGATGGAGTCGCAACCCCGATAGTTAATGAGGGTGTCGTAATACTCTCCAGATTTTGTCCATACGTAATTTCCACTCGGACTCTTATACTCGCTGCAGGCAGAGCGAATGAGCGTTCTGCGACCTTGAATGATGCTGAAATTGATTTTAATGATGGAGTCACATCCTGCGGCGTTAACCAAAGTATCATAGTAAGAACCGGGTTGGGTGTAGGTGTACTTACCGCTGGGCGATTTAAACTTGTGGCACTCCGCCACGCTGATTTCATTGCTGCTGGCCTCCAAAATTTTTACCTTTACCTTGAGCACAGAATCGCAACCCCGATAGCTTTTCAGCGTATCATAATAGGTGCCCGATTGGGTGTAGGTGTATTTGCCGGTCGGACCTTTAACAGCGTAGCAATTTACCAAATTCACGGAATCCATGGGCGCGCCAATGGTCAGATAAATGGTGATCACCGAATCGCAACCAATGCTGTTTTTCAGGTAATCTAAATAGGTGCCAGATTTTGTCCAGGTGTAGGTTTTGCTGGGACTGGTATAACTTTTACAATCGAAGGCTTTCATGCTAGAGGTGGTTTTCTTTTTGATGGTAACCACGTATTTGATCGCACTGTCGCAACCAAAAGTGGTCGGCAACGTATCGTAATAGGTACCAGAAACCGTCACTTTGATTTTTCCCGATGGAGAATTGAAGCGATCGCAAGCGGTGATGGTTTCAGTTGTGCTCACTACGTTGCGTTTCATCCTATACCCCGAAACCCAGTTGGAGGCCGTTCCAGTGAGGTCGAAACTGCCCAACGTGCCGGTGTTGTTGTAGCCGGAATAGTCCTTCAAGGTGGTGACCGTGTTGTTGGTTAACCCCGCTTTCCCTTGGTTGAATTTGTAATAAGCCCGCAATCCTTTTTGGGTGGAGCAAAATTCATTGTACATGTTGGCTTGGATTTCGCCGGTGGTCCTGCAAGCTTTCCAAATGCGTACTTCATCGATTTTTCCCTGAAACCTACGCTGATAGGAGCCCGTGTGGTCGCCAATGGTAAGTTGAATGCTAGAACCTGTATTGGAAATATTGCTTGTGGCACTGGCCGAGTCAACCACTTTACCGTTGACGTACAAACGCATCCATGTACCATCGTAAGTGCCTGCGATGTGCTGCCAAGTGTTCAATACCAATACGTTGGAAGGGGAGTTGCGTTCCATCCAGGTGCTGGTACCGTTGCCCATCCCGAAATTCAATTGCCCCGATCCACCCACGCGCAACATATATCCGTAGTTGGCCGAGTTGTCTTCTTTACAAATCACATTGCAATCCCAAGGGTTGGACTTGAAGCTGGTGGGGTAGACCCAAGCCTCCAGTGTGAGCAGTTTTCCGGTGATTTGAACCGAGGTGTCGTTTCCGCACGATACCCGGTCGTCCGTGCCATCAAAAGCCAATGCATTTTGTGCTTGAAGGGCAGGGATGGCAACAAAAATGAAAGAAGTTGCTAATGCAATCTTAAATTTCTTTAGTAGGTTTATTTTCATCGAGTTATCGGTCTGGTTCTCAACGAATGTAAACGCAAAACCGCGAAAAATTCAATCGCCGGGGGCAATAATTATGTCGTTTTTTTCAATTCGATGCGATTTCCTGCCAAGTCTGCGGCGTGGTCGGGGTGACAAGTGAGCACAAACACTTGCTTTTCCGTTGCGAAGTCCTGCAAAAATTGGGAAGCGGCTTTGCGCCTGCCCGCATCAAAATCTGTAAAGGGGTCGTCGAGCACCACAAATCCGTCCATATCGCTCAGGTATTGTTTGGCATAGGCCAATCGTACCGCCAAACCCAAACTGCCAGCCGTTCCGCCGCTCAACAGCTCGATGGGGATGATTTGGTCCTTGAAAACCACGCCCTCAGGGGCATCGCCTTCCCGCACAATTTGGGTGTATCGCTGTTCGGTGATGGCGGCAAAAATGCTGGCCGTCTCCTTTTCGAAGTCCTCAAACGGGTTGGATTTCTCTGCGTCAATAAGGATTTGCAGTTGTTTTTTTGCCAATAACAGCGCCGAATATTCCTCCTGGATTCGCTTGAATCGGGTTTCTTCGATTTCCAGTTTGGCTTGTAGCGAAAAGGCATCGGAATCAAATCCCTCCAACTGCGTTTGCAAACGGGAATTTGTGCGCTCAAGGTCTATCAACTCATTCGTGATTTCATCCAATCGGTGCTCTAAAGTGGCCAAATGGTCGCGGAAAGCCTTTTCATCGGGAAACTCTGGGGGCAGTCCTCCCAGCTCACTCAGTTGCGTTTCTAACTGCTGCACCTCCAAAGATTTGGCACCCACCAAAATCGCGAGATTGCTGGGGTCACGGTATTGCTGTGTCCAGGACTGTAACAAAACCCCATCCTCGTCAAGTTGCTTTTTATACTCCCGTTGTTTGTGTTGTTCGTCGCGGTACTGATCTCTCACGACATCCACCGCACGCGTGTTTGGTGGGATGGCTTCCAACTCTTTGGCTTGGATTTCCAATGCTTCGATGGTTTTTCCCGTTAACTCCAAAGCGTCCTTGCGCTGTTGGTGCATCGTCGCCAATTGCTTTGTTTCGGATTGGTTGAGCAACAGCCTTCGCTCGAATTCTTCCAACGACTGCAGCTGGTTTCGCGATAACACCTCGTTCAATCCTTGCTGATGTTCTGCCAATTTGGCGATGAGTTCATCGACCGGCTCCAAGGCCGATTTTACCTCTACACGGAGTCCATTCAAGTCAAAGGTTATCTGTCCCGCCGCTTCCACACTGTCGCTGTCACCGGCGACTGCATCCACAGTTCTTTCTGCTTCGATGCCCGCGCTGAGTTTGAATTGCGTGGTTTGTGTGGCCGTCCAGCGGGCCTCCAACTTCTGAGCCGCCAGCGAAATCTGAATCTTTTGAATGGCCGACTTGTGCTGTGCGATTTGATCCACATCGCATTGACTCACTTGACCATTCTTTGCCAAACTGGCTTGAATTTCTTGAATGCGTTTGTCCAAATCCAACATACGCTTGTATTGGGCCATTGGTAACTGTGAGGATTCAATTTTGGCGGCATGTCGACCTTCAACCTCAAGCAGGGCCATTGATTTTTCTAACTGTGATATGAACTCATTCAACTGGATTTGTTTGTCCAATTTTAACGTCCAATTCTGCATCGCTACCACCATGGGCAACAGCTGAGATTTGGCTTCGGTCAAGGCCAATTTGAGCTTGTTTTGTTGGTTGACGGCCTCCTTGAAGCCGTTGTATCTTTGTAGTTCTGTTTGTTTTGTAGATTTCTCTTCAGACAGTCTCTTAAAGGCTTCAGCCGATGTTTCTAAGTCCCTTTCGTATTGATTGAGCTGATGAAATTGCTGTTTGGTTTCCTCCATCGCATAATAGGCTTTCACGATGCTGCCAGCGCTTTTTACCCATTTGTTTTGAATGCCTCGGTTGTCCTTGGGGCCGTTCGATATAAAATCCCAGTGTCCGCTATAAGTTTCCATCAAGGCCTCTAACGATGCCATGAGGTCTTCTGCTGGTATATCGCCCGGTATGCCTCCGCTGATGTTTTTCAATGTGGGGATTCGGTTGATATCCCCTGCAGCAGCTTGGATGGATTGTGCTGTTTCGAGCAGGGTGTTTTGATCGGCAAACAGCACGGTTACCCAACTTCCACGGTGCAGTATCAAAAGGTTCTCTAGCTGCGTTTGGACCGATAAATCATCATTCCAACTGCTGCCATCCGAGGCTTTGAGGTGAGCCAATTTGCCAGCGCCCCATACTTTGGTGAGGGTGTATTCGATGCTGCCCACCACGAAGACCAAGACCACTTTCGCTTGGTCGCTTTTTCCCCTGGGGAAGTATTTGTCGGAAAAGTCCTGCAACGCCCGCTTGTTCTGGGTGGTATTTTCGAACAACACCGCTTTGATGGCATTGATCAAGGTAGATTTTCCTGCTTCATTTTCACCCAACAGGATGTTGAGGCCACTTTCAAAAGCAACGGTGCGTTGGTTGAATCCGGCGAAAGGACACAATTCGATCTGTTTCAGTTTCATTTCGCGTTGTGTTTTTGGATGAGAGAATACGCCAATTGCAGGGCCAAATCGGTATTGGGTTCCTCGGCGATGTTAGAAAGCCATTTATATGCCGAGGTGCCTTCGGCAAAGGTGTTTTGAATGAATGCCTTGTCTACAGCCACCCCCACTTGGTTTTCGCAGTCTACGTGCAAATAATGCGTGGCGATTTCGCTGATTAAGTCCCTCAAATCCACCAAGTCGTCTTGTGAAAGACTGCCACTCAACTTCAGGTCTAAAATGAGTTGCTTACTACGCCAAGCGGTTTCCTGTGCGCGGAAGTCGGAGAGGGTGTAGGAGCGACCGAACGACAAAATCTGACGTGAAAAACGCAAATTCCCTGTGGTGACTTGCTCAAAACGCAATTGTTTTTGCTCATCTACCTCAATGAACCAAGCGTATCCCGGGATTTTTCGCTTCACACTTTCAGGGGTATGCGTGGCAGGCATGAAATACAAGGGGTTGCCTACAGCCGAAGTGGGTGGATGGGGGACGTGTATGTGTCCGAGTAGCCAAAAATCCACACCCGCCGCGCGTAAGTCATTTTCTGTCATGTTGAAATACCGATCGGCATCGTCTACTCCCATGCCTTCTACATTGCCATGCGCCAATCCGATATGCACTTTCTCCGGGGCTTTTACCAAGTCATTTACCCAACCAATCACATGGCCCTCATGGTGTTTAGAGCCACAGGGAGCAGGGTAGAAGCAAACAGGGGTGCCGTCTACCTCTGTTTCGTATAGGTCTGCGGTCGACAACAATCGCAGGTTGGTGTTTTCTGAATACTCAGAAAACGCTTTCCACAGTTTGTTCTCTTTGCCGTCATAATAATCGTGGTTTCCAGGAAGTACCAATACCTCCGCCTTCGATTTTTTCAA
>Ga0194116_10008154_pt1 | contig 10675 bp, 10 predicted proteins | sample TA2MahsurfametaG_4_FD_148617 | JGI IMG/M metagenome (GOLD analysis project Ga0194116, IMG submission 148617) | Freshwater microbial communities from Lake Tanganyika, Tanzania - TA2015008 Mahale S9 surface | ecosystem: Environmental > Aquatic > Freshwater > Lake | place: Tanzania: Lake... | reverse complement strand
AATGCCTTTGTCTATCGACTCGCTTTGGGTTTCTTTCTTCCGTTGCCTGATTTTGTCGAATGTGATTTTTGTCCTTGCTGTTGTGCCTGTTTCTTGGGTGCCCGTTGGTGCGAGTTCGATTCCCGTGCCTTTTGCATACTCGGCGCCTGGGATGAGTTCTGTGACACCTTCTGAGAGAAGTCTTGTGTTCTCTCCTGATGCACTCTTAGTGACCCGTCCAATGGATGACTGTCGTTGCTCTGAGATCCAACTCCCAATAGTTTTTTTATAAAGTTCAACATCTCCATTCTCCTCATTAAGTTTAATTGCATAGCCATTCTTATATGGTATTACTGTTCCATTCTTTGTGTGTGCCTCTTTTGCAGCTGCGGCACGAAGCATAAATGTTCTTACTTTACCTGTCTTGTCTTTGAACAATTTCATTTGTTTTTCTTCACCAAATGCCTGATAGTCAACTTCATTTACACGATTGCCCAACAAAAGCAAATTAAGTGAGGATGAATCAGACAGGTCATAAGACTCATTTACAGATTCTTTTTTTACATCAGCGGGTACACGAACATTAATTGGTTTACCTGTTCTCTCTGCATCAGGATCAGCACGGCGTTTGGCACGAACAGCTGCGGCACGCTCTTTCTTAGACAAACTGTGGGCACGAGCTCTCGCAAGACATTTTGGTTTTGGTTCACCAGGTTCTCTTGCACACGGTCCTTTGATTTCACCAGTAGAACTCATGCGAACCCAATCACCTCTTGGATGTGTCTTACTAAACCAATTGCGTAAGTCTTCGTCAAGTGAAGTTTCTTCTTTAACTTGTTGCTGCATTTTTTCAACATCAATCAATTGGTCATGCACAGAACGATGCGTAACTTTACCATTGCGGCCATAACGACCAAATCCATAGTATTGAAGTCCCATTTTTCTTGCTTCTTGTGCTGCATTTGAATTGGGGTGTGGTGTTTGTTCTGCGCCATCTTTTGATATTGGCAATCTATCTGTCTGTTGCATTTCATTTGCAACCCATTGTTGTGCTGCAGGATTTGATGGTGATTGTGAAGCAAAATTCTGCACATTTTTATACAACTCTGTCATCTCATCTTTTTTCTGTTTGACTACTTCTGGGTCAGCGGTTCGTAAATCTTCAGAGTTATCAAATTCAGTGTAGTTGTCGCCAAATAATTTTGCAAGTTCTGGTCGTGAATTTTGAACAGCTTGCCATTTCTCTCTGCGGATGTCTTCGGGAACAGTTCTACCGCCTCGTTGTCCTCTTTCTACATTTCTCTCAGCAGATACTTCATCACTTGTATTGACCATAATCATTGAAGTGTCATAGCCAAGTTCTTCTAAACGACTTTTAATTCTTTCAATTTTTTTGTAGTCATCACCGGTGCCATTAATGATAAGACCATTGCGACCCATCAACGCAAGTCTTTGTTTTAATTCTGTTATGTTCTTTGCACGGTCTCTAACAAAAGTTCTTGCCTCTTTTTCATTCTCAGGCATTCTCTTGTCAAGACCTTCTTTGTCCATCAAAAACTCTAATGCCTTATCAGAATTGATTTCTGTTAACCCATGACCTTGCAATGTATTGTCGAGAACATAGTCTTTACCAGAACCAGGACCACCTGCAAGAAAGACTGCTTTGAAGATTGATTGGTCGTGAACACCTTCGGTCAATAGGTCTGCAAAGTCAGCATCGATATCTTCATTTACACCCATTCCTCTGCGAACATCGTTGTAGAGTTCTTTGGCATGTGCATGAGACATTGAAGACGGTGTGCCTTTTTTGAATTCATTAAAGTTGCCAGACTGAGCATGGCCACGCATTTTACTTGCAGACATGCCAGATACACCTTCGGCATCAGGATCTCTTTCACCTGCCGAGTGAACAGTAATCTTTTTGAAGTTGAATAGTTTGCCTTCACCTGTACCATTGTAACGATGAAGTGTGTCGTGAAATTCTTTTACACGGTCAGAACCACCGACAACATGAAGATGCGTCACGCCTCTTTTATGAAGGTCTGCGGCTTGTGTGAGAAAGTTTGGGGATTCTCTAGATGATGCCGAAAAGTTCGTGCCAGGAAAGGCTCGTTTGGCATGTTTGACTTTTTGTGCTGCGGAGAGAGGATTCTTCTTTGGGTCTTGTGAATGAGATAAGACAATGTGATGCGAACCACCAACTTCTCTGGCTACATCTTTGACTTTGTTCACAAGTTTTTCATGCCCACTTGTAATTGGGTTCATTCGCCCAAATGCCAAGACTGCATGTTTGTCTTTCTGCTCTTGCAGAAAATCTCTAAATTTCATATCTCTCCGCCTCTACAGCAGTAATTATATTTTACACTCTATTTATAATCTTAACCAGTTCGAATGGTCAAAATCTCATCAGAGGGCGGTGCAGGAGGGGGTGAACGATAACCTTCCCCTATTTCTTGTGGGTATTTGAGTCCTACATTGCCTTTGTCGAACACAATAATACTGTCGTAAACTGTCATGCATTTGACATTTTGCGTGAAATAATTGGGTGTTTTCTGACCTCTGGCATGGTCAGCATTGATTGCATCGACCATATCTTTTGCAACATTATTAATTGATTCTGGTGCATTGATACTGCCACCGTGAGAAGACCAGTATGCCGCATGGGTATCTTCAATAAAGTAGATGCCATCGTCTTTTAATTTAGGATACAAATACTGAAATGTTTTGTTTACATGTGCAACTTGATGTGAGCCGTCATCTAAAATCAAATCAAACTCACCAAACTCATCAATTAAACTCTGTAGAAACTTTGAATCTGATTGGTCACCAATGCGAACATGAATGTTTTTGTCAGCCTGTTCGTGATTTTTGCATTCAGGACTAATATCAATGCCAACAATCTTTGCTTTGGGAAAATAGTTACGCCACATTTCCAATGATCCACCATTCAAAACCCCAATCTCTAACATCTGAAACTCTTTATCTCTTAAAGGTGCAAAGTGCTTTTCATAGACCCAAAAGTAGTGAGTCCATTTTGTAATTTTTTTGCCTGTATTATTTTGAAAATAGTCCCATAAGTTCATTTCAATACCTTTCAGTTTGGCCAGAACCTGCTACAATTCCTGCACAATGTAAATTATCAAATTCAATCACATACTTTTTATTCAAACACATGTAGTGAGCATGTTCAGTATCAATGCCATGTGTGATAACATTGTTTAATATTGATTGTAATGTCTGTAAGTAATTATCTATAAGTGATGGGCAAAAAGAAAACATTCTTGTGATATAGAGATGGTTTGTAATGTTTGTTTTTCTTTCTTGTGGCATCCAAGATGGTATTGCTTTCTTAAACACATACTTACCAAACAGATTGTCATAGGCAGAAATATCAAATTCATCCTCTAAAACTGTTCTTGCAGAGTATTTGAAGATGCGTTTGACTTCACTCAGCACTTTGCTTTGTTTAATCTGAATGAGTGTATTGAACAGCATAATAATTTCTGCTTCACTCTTTCGTCCAGATGATGCCATTGCGTAGATATCAGGATGTGTATTGAACCAAATTGTCTGACAATACTCACTTATTTTTTTCTTTATGTCTTCATCAATATTGTGTGGCGAACCATCAACGAAAAGAATAAGTGCATCAGAAACCTTTTGTTTTAGATTTTCTAAGGTATCAATTGTTTGTAACACTCTATCTTGCATATTAACAACACCAATGTTAGCATGCAAAGCTGATGTTACAATGAATAGACTTTTATTGGGCAATAGATTCATTGTAAATTTTCCAATCTTGTGCAGTACCAACATCATAGTATTTCATCACTTGATTCTCAACAAAAATACTGCCATTAATTAACATATTCTGTATCACATGAGAAACAAAAATCTCTTTTTGTATATTATGAGAAACAATTTTTTCATAGGTTTCACAGTATTCTTTTGTCGATTCAAACTTGTAACCACCAACACAGAATTTATCTGAGACAACTTGTTTCTCTATGATATCTGTAATGATACCTTGTTCGTTTGAAATCACAAAACTCTTTGCACCGAGATTAATCAGCACTTCATGTTCAGCAACTTGTGTGATACAAACATAGTTACCGCCAAGAATCATGTGGTCAAAATAACTGTCGCAGTCTTTGATAAGAAACTGTCCTTCTGTCTTGTCTTGTTTGATAATTTGATAGACTGTATCAGCAGGACCTTTTGTGACTTCAGGTATGACTACGATGTTAATTGTATCATCAAACTCATTTTTCAGTTCATTGAGAGCATCAAACTCATCAATATGTTTCTGAAGAATGCCAACAGTAACACGATGCCGAAGATAAATCTCTACGGCCTTTCGTAGCATCATTACGCCATTGTGATCCCGTAACAGATACTTTGGTTTTGTATTTGGGAATCGAGTAGAGAGACCTGCAGCAGGTACAATTATTTCCATAGTCTTTGTATTTCTTTCAATATAAACTTTCGGTCATCGTCATTTTCTTTTGTGTGCTGATAAACTCTTAACAACATCAATATCAATAGATTGTCGTTTTCTGCACCAGAGAATCTAGATAAAATCTTTTCTTGTAAATTCTGTAACTTTACATCTAACATCAGTTTTGAATTGCGGAGAAACCATTTGCATTCTAAGTCCTGTCGTAACTTTGCAATATCAAAAATATACGAATCATATTCAATTGTGACTGCATCAATCATGTAGAAAGAATCATTTGAATGCAGAATATTTTCTAATGTGAGGTCCCCGTGATAGTTTGACGATGGTAGTCTTTTAGGTAATCTTGCAATCAGTTCATCTTTAGTAAACAACAAATCTTGGGCAGTATCAATGAACGCCAACTTACGATTATACACTTCAGAATAGTCTTTGACAATAGAGTTCTTGGCAAACTTGTTGAGATTTGATATGATAAAGTTTGCCAACAGTTCAATGTTGCCAGAAGTTAGATACGATTTCATGTCTAAGCCATGAATGTATTCCATATCTAATATATCATCATATTTCTGATAGATGATTGGTACAGGATATGAATCAGAATACAGATGACTCAATCTTTCAAAGTTTCTTTCGACATTTCCTTGTTTTCTTACAAAGATATTGTCTTCATTACGCATTAGAAAGATTTTACTACCAGAATGTCCCTTCAGTTCTTTTATTACTTTTTCTTCCATGCAGCCGTATCATCTCGTATCAGACTATGCCATGTGCCATTGTATTCCCCAGGCGGGAAAGGATTGTTCATATTCACATAAACAAGATTGTCACCATGCAAACCTGTTTCATGCAATTGTGCTTTCATCATATCTTCACCAATCATCTGAACACCTTGCTCATAAAAATGATTCATATTCAAATAGATTGACATTCGTTTGTTCATCACATCAGAACCACCAAATGCAAATTGGTCATTGCCAAAGTCTCTCTCTGGCACCATGCGACAATTAGGAATATAGAGTTTTGTATTGTCGAGTTCATTGAATGGTATTACAACATTCAATGCATAATCGCTTCGTGATTTAATGACCCAATCATATACAGTTTTACTTATCAGTTCGTGTGTAGTTTTCAATTCACATGATTTGTAGATTGAATGCAACATGGCAACAGTAAATCGTGGCGGATGTCTCTCGGCATTAGGAGTATTTGTATATTGTTCATCAAAGTTGCCAACAAGAGGTTTCTCTATCATCATCGCAACAGGATTATACAATTTAGCATATTCTTCTAAACCATCAGACTCCCATGCATGAATAAACACATCAACATCATAGTGATCTAAAAGATTGCGTTTGTGATACTCATAACCTTTTTCGAAACTGCGTGGTTGTCCAGAAAGACAAAGTGCTATTTTAGCCATCTATCATTCTCCAATGTCCAATGAACCACTTGTTTTATTCGTTCACTAAATGTAATCTTTGGTTCCCATCCTAACGATTTCAAATAATCACCACTCAAAGAGTATCGCAAGTCGTGACCTGGTCGTGATGAATGAAAGTCAATCATTTCATATTTCAATTCTTTGCCTTGTGCCTTTGCAATGAGTTTCGCAACAGTAAGATTATCTGTTTCTTCGGGACCCACAAGATTAAACTTTGGACATTTTGCACCGCCGTAATCAATTGCAAAAGGACCTTTGAGATTTAGAATGTGTAACAAGCCATCTGCAACATCTTTGGCATGAATATAATGTCTTGTGCCTGCTTCGGTCTTATCTTTGTTTGAATGAATGGTAATTGTTTCGCCATTCTTAATCTTGCGAACACAGAGTGGAATGTATTTCTCTGGATGTTGTCTTTCACCAAAAACATTCATTGTGTGAGTGATAATAATTGGCATACTGTAAGTGTTTTCAAATGCAACACACATTTCTTCTCCTGCAGCTTTAGATGCAGAGTATGGATTGGTTGCATTGTATCTGTCTCTCTCATCATAGTAAATGCCTTTGGGTGCAGGACCAAACACTTCATCGGTAGAAAAATACACAAATCTCTCTAAGTTTTTAAGTGTTCGAGCATAGTTCAGTAGATTGACTGTACCCACAACATTATCTTGCACAAACTCCATTGGATATTGAATCGACCTATCGACATGAGAACCTGCGGCCAAATGTAAAATGATATTCACATCACCAAGAAGACCAACAATTTGTGGGTTCAACTCTGCACGAAGGTCGTGATAAACAATTTGCACTCTCTTTTTTTCTTTTGGTAAAACTGTTTGAAGAATATCTGCAAGACGATTTAGATTACCTGAGAAGTCTAAACGGTCAAGTGATACGATATCCCAATTCGTTCTTTGTAGAAGTGTTTCAATTAAATGATGTGCAATGAAACCTGCGCCACCTGTTACCAATACTTTCTTAGCCATATTTTGCCTCAATCACATGTCTCCATGTGGGTACTCGGTCATACTGATGAACAATTGTAAAGGGTCTGCCCTCTGATGTAACTATTTTACCATTTTCTAATTTTGGTGATGGCTCTAATAATAAAGGACCAAAGTTGTCAATCTTTGATGGGTCAACAGTTGTGCCAAGTTGTGCCGCCCATGCATCTTCTGATTTTGCATATACACCAATTCTCTGAAACCAAGAATGATTAATCATAAAATTGAATGTTGACTGGTCACAAATAGGAATTGGTCGACCAATTGCCGCAGCAAAGATATTGATAAACAAATCTTTCATTGCATAACCACGACCAGCAAGAACGCCAACATTGAAGATTTCATTCTTCTTGTAGTGGTCATAGATATAGTTGCCGTAAGTTTCAAATAGATTCTGATTGCCCCATGGTTCATCCATGTAACGCATTGATTCAGAAGCAAAGATTAAATCTTTATCTTCGTGTAGATTCTGTTCAATATATTCAATGGGATTCTTTTGAAAGACAACATCCTTCACATCGGTAGTAACAATGTATCGATATTCTCTTGTTGAAAGAAAGGCATGCATGTGAATAAATCTTTCGACATGCACGGGAATAGATGATTGATGAACGAGATTGCCTTCGGCATCTCGATTGCCACCGACAATAAGGAAACCTGCTTCAGATACTTTTCGAATAGTTTCTTTGTCGCAGTTAAGAAGAACCAGGACTTTATCACCATCAAAGCCTGATTGATTGATTGAGTTAACCCAATACTTTAGTTTTGACCAATCATAGTTGGTACTTGTGCCAATAATCAAATCTTTCATTACAAACTCCAGTTGTTATGTATTACTTATGTATCAACCTCTAGTCAGGGTGAGTATCTTTTGCATTTGTGCCTCTAGTATCGGACCACGATTCGGCCAGTGAATATATGGTTGACTAGAAGTTTTATAAAGATTCGTTAAGAATGGCATGATAATCTTTTCTACTTGTGTCAATCTTGCTTTGTATTCTTCTACCGTTTCGTCTTTTTCTGCGATGACAGCTTCATATTCTGCCTCATCGACTGCCGTGAAACCAAAATCTTGATTTCCATACTCCGACATAATTTTATTGATATCAAATGCCATCATTTACTCCAATTTTTTGCAGCATTAAAGTTTGCTTGTGAGAATTCTAAACGGTCAACTAATTTAACTGCGTTACCTTTTAATCTATCTACTGCTACAAAACCTTCCGGGGCAGTAATTCTAAATCCATTGTCTGTTCGCACAAATGTACCAATTGAACGAATAGTTTCTAACTTGCGAACAATCATTAACTTTGCATCAACAAGAAGATTCTGCAAATCAAAAATCTGTTTTAGATTCATTGCAGAGCCACGAAAGAATCGCATGATTTCTGTTTTCTCGGCAATTCGTTTTTTCTTTGTATCTGCTTTCTTTGCATCGGCAATGTCTTTGTTTAACTTTGCTTCGACCCAACGAATCAATTCTAATGTGTGAGCTCTTGTGTCAGTAATCTTTTTACCTTCACGAACTTTTTGATTGTTGAATGTCTTAATGTAAGTCAGTATTGTATCACTTGCAGAGATACGATTCAATACTAAAGACGGTATAGTTTGAAATGTTCTACCTGCCGCAGAAAGAATTGTCGTAATTGCTTTTGTTTCTTGTTCGGTAAATGTCGCAGAACCAGATGCATCAGTAAAAGACGCATCACGAAACCAAATATCTTTTGTATGATTCAAATTACCGATGTCAATATTAAATGATGCCTTCATATCTTGCATTGTTTTGCCAGTGTATGATGTATGAAAGACCACACCAACATGTGCGGCCAACATCATCTGTGCAAGTTTAGAACTTGTCGGTACTGCATAAACAATTGTGTTTGGTTGAAAGACAATATATTCTTCGCCATCAATTGTTTCTTTTTTCAAATCACCTTTGGTAAACATCATATCACCTTGTAGAATGCCTCTGATGCCTAACTTTGGCAGATATCGTAGTGCGACTTTTAATTTTTTATTGAGACCTTCTGCCGGATGATTGCGGTCAATGTCATCTTCTGTGTAATTTAATTTTGGATTGACATTGAATACACCCTTAGTGCCCACAAAGAATTTATCATTCTCTGGATTGATACCTGCAAACACGGCAGGTGCACCATCCCATTTTGTTGTAATGTTTACTTTAGAAGATGTATTGCCAGCCAACATATCTCGCAACGATTGAAGAAAGTTAATTGCACCACGAGCACCAACAACGCCTCGGTTCAATACCTCATCTTCGATATGCTCGAGGTGCAAGTTGGCACCTTCTTTACCCTCTGTTAAAAATTCTGTGAAGTTCATTTTGCGATTACAAATTTACTTGATTTGATTGTTCTTGATGTAATGTATTGAAATAATAATCTAACAAATTCATCGGATTTATTTTTTGCTGTTGGTCTATTTAACCATTCAATTAAAGGAGGTATGATGTTGTTGGTAACATGAATCGCACTTAGTTCTCCTCTTGCTGCATCGTATGCCTTTTTTTGTTTTTCAGTTTTTGGTTTTTCGCCAAGTTTTGCCACTTCACTCTTATACTTCTTATTTCCATCTTCATAAAACTTTTCAAATTTTTTTCCAAAATTAGCATCTACCATAGAAATAATATCAACAAAAATTGATACTGATCCTATTGAACCACCTCTAGCCTCAGAATTAGCAAGTTGAAATTCAGCTTTAAATGATGCGCTAGAAGCGTCATGTCTAATTTTCAAATGGTCTCTCTTGTCGGCAGTAAAATAAATTTTTAAGTCTCTTGTTTGTGGACTTTTTATAGAATATTTTTTCCATGAACTAACACCATTATAAAAATATTTTTTTAATTCTTTTGATTCTGATGTTCTATTGAAATTGACCTTAACAATTTTTACTTCTTTTGTAGTTTTTTTAAGTGATAGTGGCAGTAAACCACCTGTTTCAATGCTCTCAGAAACTAAGGAGTTCAAACTATTAAAACTAAATGATTTTGTTTTTTTAGCTTCAACTAAAATTTTTTGTATTTTTGTTTTAACATCACTAGATGCCAAGTAGATATCAGCAGGCGACCACTTGTTTATATCACCAAAAATAACAGCTCTATCTGAACTTTTTACGGCATTTATTTTTTTCTGCGTGTCATTCGCAATCTTAAATAATTCCGCTATGTTTTTCATAACAACATCATCACCACGAACATAAAATATATCTGACCATTTTGGTCGTTTTATACTTTGAAAATCTCTACTAATTTCATCTATATCTTCAACTAACTTTTTAGCAATTAAAACTGAAGATATGTACCAGTCATTATTTTTAATTAGAAAGTCTTCAATTTGTTTTATACCTGTTATTTGTGGTGCATCAACCCTACTTTTAAATGCTTCTGTTATTGTTAATCCTTTCACAGGATTTTCTGAACTTAGCCAAAAATTTTTAAACATACCGTATGTTGGATATTTGTTGATATCAAATATTTTTTTGACATTCGTTAATCCAGAATAATCAGCTAAAGAACAAAACAGAGCTTGTGTTGATTCTTGTAGTGTTGTTTTGTCTGCCATTCAATTCTCCGTATAATCATCTATTTATGCGAAGAAACTGTCTAGGGCACCTCGATTCATATAGTCATCTACAAGTGTAAAAGGTTCTGTTTTCTTACTGAAACACCATACGGGTTCAATGTAAATCTTGTTCATAAACTCATCAAGTTGTTCTTTGGGAATGTTCTTTGGTCTTTGCATAATACGCATTCCCATCTGTCCACAAAAG
>Ga0194116_10008151_pt1 | contig 10679 bp, 6 predicted proteins | sample TA2MahsurfametaG_4_FD_148617 | JGI IMG/M metagenome (GOLD analysis project Ga0194116, IMG submission 148617) | Freshwater microbial communities from Lake Tanganyika, Tanzania - TA2015008 Mahale S9 surface | ecosystem: Environmental > Aquatic > Freshwater > Lake | place: Tanzania: Lake Tanganyika... | reverse complement strand
CAATCCCCATAAACTTGTTAAAATTATAAACATTTCTACTTAAGCTTTGTTTTTTTATAATTTTACGTTAGTTTTATCGAATAAAATTTGATTATTTATTATTTTAAAAAAACAATTATTATGAATTAACCTATGTTATAAATATTTTACTTTAATGAATAAAATTTTTTTTCATTTATTTTATAAAAAGTTCAATTTTTATGCTCTCTTAATATTTTGCAGGTTCTTTATGCATCATAGAAGGGAACATTCCTAATTTTTCATTAATTTCCCTTGTTGATTTGCCTATTCTATATTTAGGTTCAGTTTTTTTCCTTGATAAAGCTTGACCTCCAACAGATGAAACAAGTGCGTAAGTTTCATTATTAGTCCATACATCTAAATTTAATGGCTTTCTTTTTGATTTTCCAAAAGACCATTTAGGAAAATCAAATTTCCTGCTAGGATTTTTGGCATCTTCAGGTTTATAAGTACCAGGGCCTATTCTCTCATTTGTACCAATTAATTCATCTAGGCAATTTTTCTTGAATTTTTGCCCTAAAAAATAAGCAGGGGCTTTATTTTTAATAACTTGAATATCTTGATTATATCTCCCAGGACCTGGGCTTCCTTCATAATCATTTTTTATCTAAACAAAAAATAATATTGGAAATAACAATATATCCGAAATATAAAATTTAAAAAATAATTTTATACTATAATAAATTTAATATTGTCTTTTATAAATCTTAAATTTAATATAAATTTACTCTTGGATCGAGAGAAATTGCACCTCCAGATATCTTTTCCCATTGCTTTTCAAATGTGCTGTAATCGAATTTCTATTTAATCGAGTTTTGTAAAGTTATAAAAATGTAAAAAAAATAAAATTTTCTTCATTACTAGATAAATTTTAGTTTATTTATAAAATATTTCTACTATTTTTAAACTACTTTTTCGTATTTATGATCATAATAATCATATTTTTCTCCATTCTCTAATTTCGGTCTTTTTCCTGTCCCGAATTTCCAAGCTGATGACTATAATAAATTTTTTGAATTACATGTTTATATTTCAATTTATCCGTCACATCATATATTGGCCCAGGAATATGAGATTCCATATTTTTCCTACCTGAATATGCAAATTTTTTATCATTTCCAAAGCCTAATATAAAATAAAAAAAATTATTCTCTTTTTAATTACTAAAAATAGGACTTGATTTTTCATTTCCTAGAATTAATTTCCCAAAAGATGTTTGAGAATGTCCTTTCGCTTTTTCTATTTGTTCCATATCTTCTTGATAATTATAAATTCTTACAATTAAGCTTAGCCTTATTTTTCATCATCGCTCTTTTTTGAAAATCATCTTTGATTAAACTCTTTCGTTCTGAATCCATTTCTATTTGTAGTTTTTAATTACAGAAAATTTTAAAAATAAAACTGATAGGGTTTAAATCATAAAAAACATTGACTGTTTATATGTATTTATCAATAAGAATATATTCTTAAAATCAATCTATTAAAAAATGTATAAAGGAAAATAACTTATTTTTCGTTAATTAATATTTTTTATTTATGTAATTTGAAAAATAAGCTAAAAGAATAATAAATTATAAAATTAAAGTAATACTAATTCTAAAGAAAAGAAAAAATATATAATTTAATCAAAATTGCAATATTTTAAAATTAAAATTATTGGAAAACACCTAAAATTCTTATTCCAAGGATTTTGGGAATTATAAATAAATAATTAAATATTATTTTGAGTTATTAATGGGAAATTGCAATTGCTTGAAAATGACTCCACTTGACTCAAAATTAAAGACTGACGTGAATGTAGAAGACGATTTGAATAATGATAAATCATCTTTATCTGAAGGCAATGCAAATAATAAAAGTTTAGAAAAAAAAACTTCGCCAAGGGGAGTTAGTAATCCCACTCAAAATGGTTTGAAAAAGAACATAAAAAGTGATAATGTAATAAATAATAATTATAGATCTATTAAGGAAGATACTGATACAATAAAAAAGAAAGCAACAATTAAAGATGATAAAATTAATTCTACAAAGTCTTTAAATAAAAAAGACGATTGTAAAGAAGAAAATGTTGAATTAAAGGAAAAAAAAGAATTGAATAGAGCACCACAGAGGCAAATGAGTTTAACTGAAATAATAAAACAAAAAAATTTTAAAATTATAAATGGTGATAGGAAATCTATAAATGTTGTTTTACTAGGTGATCGATGTGTTGGTAAAACTAGCATTATTTATCAATACACTTCGAATAAATTTGATCAATATTATATTACGACAATTTTCAAAGAAGATTTTAGTAAGCCTATTACAATAGGAAATAAGAAATATAATATGAATTTTACAGTTACTTCTGGTGATCCTCAATATCAAGGAGATTATACAAATATTTATAAAAATTGCGATTTTTTTGTTATGGTTTTTGATTTAACTTTACCTCAGTCATTCGATAAAATTAAGGAAATTTTAAAAAAAGAAATCCTGCAATATGCTAATTTATATAAGGAGAATTATATGAATGTTATATTAATTGCAAATAAATCTGATTTGAAAAGCCGAAAAATATCAGCTGAAGAAATAAATCAATTTTGCGAAAAGTATTGCTTGGATTATTTTGAAGTCTCTGCTAAAAATAATATTAATATATCTCGTATTTTTTCCAAACTAGCAGAAGTTTATGATGAAGTTGTTCCTAAGTCTTGAATTCTTCAAACAAATTTATTTATATAATAAAGCCTTCAATTTAGGATTGTATAGAGTTTTTTATATTTTAAAAAATAATTAAAGGATTATTTATTTTAAATATTCAATATTTTTTAAATATATTTTAAAAATAAAATAATGTTATTATCATTTGTTGGAAATAGATAATAAATATTATTTTTTTTATAGGAATAACTGACCTAAGAAAAATTAATAATAATATTTCTTATATGTCAATTTTTAAAATCACCCCATTGAAATTTGTTTTATTTTAAGGTTTTTTATATAACATTGATAAATTAATAAATAATCAAATAATTAATTTTAAATATAATTGAATATAAATTATGGTTTCTTATTAATATCTGAATTCTTTTTAATAAATGTATTTGTATATTATATATGTTATTAATTTTTAATGATTAATTTTTTAAATAAATTTGAATGCATATAATGATAATTTTAGAATATTAATTAATATAAAACATAATTCTCCCACAATTGCAATGTCTAATGAAGATTTCAAAGGATATATTGAGATTTTAAGCTTCCTTCAAAAGCCATTATTTAGCCGGGGTTTGTCTGTAATACCAGATAAATCTATTGAAGAAGATTTTTATAAAAATAGAGCCAATGAAAAAGAATACTTTAATAATTTTATAAATATTGTGATTGGAGCTATGTATCTTTTAATTATAATAATTTACATTTTGTATTTACATTTTAATGGTATTCCTCTTATTATAATGTGTATTTTATTATTTTCGCACATAATACTTTCGATTAAATTTTATAAAATACAAAGAATAGGAGATCTTATTTTAAGAAAAAAATTACTGGTGACTATATTCTTTCTAAATTATATTAATTCATTATTCCTTTATATTTTTAACGTGACTTATTTATTTAAACGAAACACTGAAAAAGAAATAGAGAATAAAGATTCATTAATCAACATAGAAAATTTGTACATTTCAAAATTATCTATACTTTTAATTTTTTTGACTTTTCTAACATTTACTCTTCTTTTAAAAGCTCATAAAATAATTCTCAGTATAATAACGATTATGAATACTATGATCTTAACTTTTTTTCATATACACTTATCTCATAATTTACTTTTAGAAATTATCATTAATTTTTTGAATGCTTTGATAATACATCATTCGAATGAATCTATCGAAGATATTATTAGATTGAATTTTTATCTTTATGAAATAATCAAAAAATTAATAAATTATTCAAATAAAAAATTCAATTTTTTAGGAGTCAATACTATAGTTTTTAAAAATGATAATTTCAAATTTGAGAAAAATCAATTGCCAAATAAATTAAATGAATCACAAGGAAGAATTGAGAATGAATTATTCCAAAGTAACATACTCAAAAATAATTATAATGATTTATCAAGTATGGATATGATAACAAATAAATTAAATTCTTATAAAGAATCTTCGGATCTACATATTTTTTATGATTTAACTCAATATAAATTAGTTGCAAATAAAAACCAGAATGGAGGCTTGAAAAATAAAATAGAAGAAACAAAACATGATAAAAGCGATAAAAAATCTTTGTTTGAAATATTAAAAGAATTAAATGAGGAGAAGTCTTTTAATTTAAAGGTTAATCAAAAAAGTCAATTTAAAAGAATAAATATTCATGAAATAGATAAAAAAACTAATTTCAATAACAATCTCAAACAAATAAGAGAAAATATAGGATCAGAAAAGCCCTATACTCTCAAGAGAAATCTTTCTTCAACCACTCTAAAATTTAAGAAGAACTCCGACTCAATAAGTCACAACTCAAGTTGTAAAGTTTTAAAGAGCCAGATGGTTAAAATAGATTATTTAAAAAATCTTTCTCTTGAAGAATCTAATAATAATAACCTTCACTCCTCTACAAATAAAATTCAAAAGAAAATCACTAAAAAAGATCATGCTACAGTCGAAATAAAATTTGAGCCTGATAAATTATTCGAAACAAATCAAATAAATTTTTACTCATCTTTAGGGATATATTGTTTTTTTAATAAATATTTGAACAAAAATTCCTATAATGATATATATTTTAAAAAATACAAAATAAAAGACGAAACATTTACTGAATTAATTTTCAAAGATGTATCTGTTTATTTTGAAGCAAACTTAAAAATTAATGAAGAAAAAGAAAGTCAAAAGCAAATAGGTAAGTTAATTCATGAGTTCAAAACTCCATTGAACGCGATCATTGGATTGATTTCACAAATAAATACAAATAATATATTAAATAATAATAATGAAATTGCGGTTGTGAATGGATTATCAAATTATTTACTTTTCTTAGTAAATGATTTAATAAACTTCACCAATCCTGAACAACTTGAATCAATAAATTATTTCAAGGAAAGAATTAATATAAAAAGCATATTAGAATTTTGTTTAAACATTTTAAATGCTCTCTTAATATGCAAAGAGAGTCATAAAAATATTAAAACATCTATTAAATATGATGAGATTATTGATTCATTATTTGTTGAATCTGATGAAATTAGAGTAAAGCAAATTCTATTAAATTACATATCAAACTCTGTTAAATTCACAAAAGCTGGAAAGATTTTTATAGAAAGTGAAGTTAATCAGATAAAACAGTTGATAAAGATTTCAGTAATAGATACTGGTATAGGAATTAGAGATGAAGACAAACATAAAGTTTTTCAGGATAATATTCAAAAAAATTCTTCAATTGCTAATCAACTTGGAAGTGGATTTGGATTATCTATATCAAAATTTTTAGCGGAAAAATTAAATATTAAACTTAAGTTTAAATCTGCATATGGAAAAGGTAGTTGCTTCTCTTTGAAAATTCCTTATAATATAGAAAATCTTTATAATTCTGATAACTCGCATAACTCACCAAATCACATTCCTTCAATAAAAATTACTTCTACAAAAACCATAGAAAATTTACCTAAAGCTGATGAAAATGCATTAAAAAGAATGGTAAACAAAGCAATTGATTCTTACAACTCACCCAAAGGAATAAATTCAAAACAAATGAATTCAGAATTATCTGAATTCATTTTAATGAATGATACCGTTTTATATGAAAAAGACACAATGATAATCCAAGATAATACAATATTAAAATTTCCCTATAGTAAAATTAACCAAGAATATGTAAGTAGGGACTCCATCATTTCAAAAATTAATAATAAAAATCATTCTATATATGAATCATTAATTGATAATACAAGTAAAAGCAAAAATTACATATATTATATTTTTTATTCTAAAATTTTTTTATTTTTAATTTTTTTATTTTTTATATTAAGTAAATTCAAATCGAACAAAATTAAAAAGTTGGAAATCATTAATTTTAAAAAAAGAAAATTATCTCGGAAAAATACTGATAATTGATGATAATCAATATATAAGAAGTTCTATGAGAAATTTAATAACACTTATCCTTAATGAACGAAGTCTAAATTATAAAATTGTTGAAGCACAAGATGGTATAGATTTACTTAAAAAAATAAAAGATGATCAGAAAAAAAATAATAAAATAAAGTGTGTGTTTACTGATGAAAAAATGGACTATATGGATGGCTCAACAAGTGTTGCTATAATAAGAGATATGGAAAAGCGTAATAAAATCAAAAAAGTAAATGTGGTTTCGGTAACATCATTTGAAGATGAAAGTAATAAAGATTTTATTATGAAATCAGGGATTGATTTTATCATCAAAAAACCATGCTCCAAAATGATGGTTACAAATATACTGGAAAAGTTTAATCTTTTATCTTAAATCAAAAAATTATATAAAAAGAATTTTAATTAGATTTTGAAGATAAATAGAATTTTTGAAATTTTTATTATATAGTCCAATTTAAAATTTAACCTGAATAAATACTACTATGATATATATTATAATTAATGTAATTTTCTTTAAAGAAGAATTTGATTAATTACTAAAACTAATTATTAAATATTCATAATGCTTAATTTTTATTTAAAAATAATTTTAAATCAAAAAGCTGTAATGGTAAAATTTGGAATTATTGTATGCTTAATAATTTCTTGAAACAAAATTTTTGATTATCATTTTCAGTAATCAAAATATTCTTTTGAATAAAAGTCCAATCTATAAATATTCCTCTAATTTTAATTTCCTCTTTGATAGAGTTTTTAAAATTAAATATATTACAAATCCTCAAGTTAAATGAATTGGAGTCTGATGTTTTATATTGATAAATTATACTATTTTGAAAGTCTTTTTTAAATCTGACAACTTCAGCAAACTCAAAATTGTTTCTTGAAATAATTATTTTGTTTAAAAACATTAAATTCAAATTTTTATTTTTCAAGTCATAGATAAAAATATCAATCTCAAATGAATTATAATCTTCTTCAAGCAAGTATTTAAAAAATAATTTATCAACATTATAAAACTCTAAGCAGTCCGGAATTTGAGTAATTATTCCAAATTTATTCATCTTTTTCGATAAACACAAATTTTCGTTATTATGATCATGAATATTTAGTATATTTTCAATTTTTAAATTTGAATCCAATTCTTTTAGTTTTGGTTTCTTATTGAAAGAGTAATAAAAATACATTTCCAAATCAAATGAATTATCATCCTTATAACAGTAAAAAAATAGAATTTTTAAAAAAAAATTAATTGAATATTTCAGTGATTTTATTTGTTTTGTTTTATTTTTCAGTTGATGCACTTTTTTTTTATGATTTATTTTTGATTTTGGATGAAATTTTGATTTATTTATGAAATGATTCTGTTGAATCATTAAATAAAAACTAATACTTGTCTTAAAATAAAGAATTGTTTTGAATTTAATTTGATTTTTATCTTGTCTCAATTTGCTTCTGTTAAAATTAGAGTCAAATTTATTATAAAAATTATTCATAATACAAACAACTTGGATATTATTACTGTAAGATAGCCTAAATAATAAACTTGTGGAAAAATTAATTGAAAGAAACTCAATGCTTTTATTCACATTTATTCTTTTTAAAAATTGGTTATAAAGATATTTTCTTTCGAAGCAAATTTCAACAAGAAAGTTTTTTTCAGTAAAAGAAAGATAATTTAATGAAGTCAAATTAACGTTTTCCTCAAATAAATTTTTATTCCTAAAGTTTAAAAAATAAGTATATTGTTGTCTTCTATTATTCTTAAGAGAAAAATCATCAGTCTTTTTATGATCAACATCAGATGAATAATTTTCAATATTTAAACCTTTAGAATCTCTTTTAACGAAATAAAAAATTGCAATGGTAATCATAAGCAATAAAGAAAATATTAAAACTATCGAAAGAGTTTTATTTTTCTTTCTTTTCCTTAAAATTAAATTATTAGTAAAATTGAAATTGTTATTATAGATATTTTCATAATTATTCATATATTCTTTGATTTTATTTATAAAAATCTATTTAATGAGCTTAAATATAATTTATTGAAATTTTGCAATGAAAAATTTACTCTTCTTTTAATTTGATATAAAATTTATTAAGAAAAGAAATTATAATTATGACCGAACTAATAAAAAAATTTAATCTTCATGTTTTGGTAACTCTTGACGACAAACAGGGCAACCATTCTTTTTTTCGATCCATAATCTAAGACATTCAATGTGGAAAAGGTGTTTACAAGGTGTCAGCATAAACTCTTTTTTTTTATTAAAAAAGAAATTTTTAAAATTTGTTTTTATCTTTTTCAAAAAGACTAAAATCTTGATAAAATAAGAATTCGTAGTCTGCTGACGAATATCCAAATCTAAAGAAGTGGTTTCGAGATTTTGATTTATTCTGCATTGTTCACTTTCTTTTGAATTATTTTCAATTCGTTCGAATTTCTTTTCAAATTTGAGACTAAAGCCTCCTAAACATATTGCGCAGGTAACCTGAATGTTTATTTTGAATTATCAATTATTACATACATTTTCAAAGTCAATTGATTCCTTCTTTAAATCTTTTGCAGTTCTTTCATATTTATATTGATTTCTTCCGATTGTTCTTCTAAAAATAATGTTAATTTTGAAAATTTTTTGAATAATCATTATCAAAATCTGAATGATTATCATAATCAGCAAAATGTATGCAAAGTCAGGATCAATAGCAATACCCAAAAAGTTATTTGGGCACAATCTAAAATAAATCTATTTTTATGATAAATATACTGGAATAAATAAACGATTTATACTGATAACTGATATCGTTGCAAAAGAAATATTATTTTTTTTCCCTTTTACTAAATCATGAATAATTTGAGGTAAAAACGTGAAAGCAGTAATGAATATTTGGAAATACTTATTCATGAAATAATCATATACGAAAGCAAATAGAAATACTAATGTTATATCTGTGTATTTTAAATTTTAAAAAAATTACTTACAAAAAATAATATAGAATTTTGTAAATCTATTCCTTAATATATACATTGCTGTAAATTCAGAACTTCGGCCATGAATAGCACTTTTCCATATCCAAACTATTATTTTTAACTCCAAGTAACTGAAATTCAAAAAGAATAAAATTGTCGGTATAATCAGATGATTGAATAACCTCTATTAAAATTAATTAAGCAAGAGTTAATTATATTTACCTCATCTATTAAAGAAAAATAAAAGTAACCTAATGAAATATAGGCATTCCAAATATTCGAGATATAAAACATTCCTGCAGAATACTATTTAAATAACAATAAATATACATTCTTGGCCAATTCTGGGTTTCTTTCAAAATTTTCTATTAATTTTCTTGAATTTATCGTTTGCGAAACTCCTATAACGCAAAGGACAAGTGATAGAGTTGAAATTTTTGTAAAAACACTATATTTTTCTTTGGAAACAATAAAATCCAAATTTACTTGATTGTTTCCAATGTTCATTTTTGTCATTTTTCCTGTAATATTGTAGTAAACAGATTTTTCCAAATAATAATCCAGATTAACTGAATGAAATTTTTTTTGAATACTATCAAAAATTTCATATTCCGAAGAAACTACAGGAATATTATAGTGTTTTATTTGGAGTATATCCTTTAGATTTAATTTTTCTATTCTCGTGTAATTTAATGAAATTCCCATTTTACTTTGAATCATAATCCATTTTTTTTTTAATTTACCATCATATAAAAAGATTAAATAAGATAAATATATATCTCTGAATTTAAAATTTGTAGTTAAATGCATAGCTATTCTAATTTCTCCATTATTATTTTCAAAATCCATTATTTTGGAATCAGATGTCCAATTACCGAAATACGTATGTCGAAATAAGTCTTTAAATATTTTTTCTTTTAATTTAAATTCTTCATCTTTTATATTATTATTAATCACTAAATTTCTTTTTTTATTTGAATGTAATTGAGAAATAAAATCGAAATTTACATCTGAAAAATCTAATTCTTGTTTGGATTGCCACTCAGAAAAACCTAAAGGAAAGAATTTTTTTTTATCAAAGTTAGATTTTATATTGCTTTGATATTGATTTTTAAATTCTTTTAAATGATAGTCTTGAAGCAAAGTTTCGTTATTATATAAATTGAATTTATTATTCTCATCGAAGAAATTAGAATATATAAAATTTAGATGGTCAACTCCTTTATAAGAATAGTTATTGCGATTAAATAAAAAAAATAAAGAAAATATTATTAAATGCATGGCGAAACTAATTGAAATAACTGAGTTCTCATAAAATTTTGTTAGATTATCGGAATAAGCATTATTTGAAGGGTTTATATGCATATGCTGTATTTGAGTAAAATTTATTCTATCATTATGGACAGCTATATTTCTGTTTATAATTTCATTATTTGTGTTTTCATTATTATAATGATTATCCATTAAAGTGAAAATAAAATGATTAAATGAAATTTATAAATATTATAAAAATTAAAGTTATTTATTAAATTTTTAAGTCACTTATTATTCAATAACAATAGAGGTTTAAAAATTAT
>Ga0194116_10008147_pt1 | contig 10682 bp, 9 predicted proteins | sample TA2MahsurfametaG_4_FD_148617 | JGI IMG/M metagenome (GOLD analysis project Ga0194116, IMG submission 148617) | Freshwater microbial communities from Lake Tanganyika, Tanzania - TA2015008 Mahale S9 surface | ecosystem: Environmental > Aquatic > Freshwater > Lake | place: Tanzania: Lake Tanganyika... | reverse complement strand
TCTGTTCAAGTTGCTCCAGAATGTCCTGCATATCGTTCTCCAATAAACCTACCTAAACTGCTCGAGCAACTGGCGTGCGGCGGCTGATGCCGGCAAGCGCCCGCCTGCGACATCGGCCACCAGTGCGGGGAGCAAGCCACGCACCACCGGATGCTCACGAAAGCGCTGCTTGAGTCCGGCGTCGATGCGTTCCCACATCCAGGCCAGAGCCTGCTGCTGCCGACGCCGGGCCTGAGCGCCCCGGGCCTTCTGCAGGCGCTGAAATTCGAGTACTTCGGCCCAGAAGGCTTCGATGCCCTGTGCCTGAAGGGCGCTGATTTGCAGGGCCTTGGGGTGCCAGATCGCAGTGTCATGATGGGCTGGATCGGGGCGACCGTGCTGTCCCAGCAAACGCAGCGCCGAGGTAATGTGAGCCTGAGCCCGGGTGGCGGCGTCGAGGTCGAGGTCGGCCTTGTTGATCACCACCAGGTCGGCCAGTTCCATCACGCCTTTTTTGATGGCCTGCAAGTCGTCGCCGGCGTTGGGCAGCTGCATGAGCACGAACATGTCGGTAATGCCCGCCACAGCGATTTCACTCTGGCCCACGCCCACGGTCTCAACGATGACCATGTCATAGCCGGCGGCCTCGCACACCAGCATGGCCTCGCGGGTTTTTTCGGCCACACCGCCGAGCGTGCCGCTGCTCGGGCTGGGGCGGATGTAGGCCTTGGGGTGCACCGACAGGTGCTCCATCCGGGTCTTGTCGCCCAGGATGGAGCCGCCCGAGACCGTGCTCGACGGATCCACCGCCAGCACCGCCACCCGGTGGCCGTACGCAATGAGGTACAGGCCCAGCGCCTCGATGAAGGTGGACTTGCCCACGCCCGGCACACCGCTGATGCCTAAACGAAAGCTCTTGCCCGTGTGCGGCAGCAAGGCGGTCAGCAGTTCATCGCCCTGCGCACGGTGGTCTTCGCGGGTGGATTCCAGCAAGGTGATGGCCTTGGCCACGGCACGGCGCTGCGCCATGGCGCTGGCGGGGGCCACGATACTTTGGACGGTGGGGATGAAGGGGCTCATGTGCCGCATGGGGTCGCCCAGGGGGCTGGGCTCCTGCCGTTGGGCCCGATCAGGCCGTAGCCTTCCTGATCTGCTCCAACACATCCTTGGCGCTGGCCACGATCGGCGTACCCGGCCCGTAGATCCCCTTGACCCCGGCTTCAAACAGGAAATCGTAATCCTGGCGCGGAATCACGCCGCCGACAAACACAACGATGCCCTCAGCGCCCTGCTTGCGCAGCTCGGCGATGATGTCAGGCACCAGAGTTTTATGGCCTGCAGCCAGCGTACTGACTCCGACGGCGTGGACATCGTTTTCAATCGCCTGACGGGCACATTCCTGCGGAGTTTGAAACAGAGGACCAATATCCACATCAAAGCCCAGGTCGGCGTAAGCGGTGGCGACCACCTTGGCTCCACGGTCGTGTCCGTCCTGACCGAGTTTGGCAATCAGCACACGAGGACGGCGGCCGTACTGCTCGGCAAACTCGGCGATTTCGGCCTTGAGTTTGTCCCAGCCCTCAGCACAATCGTAGGCAGCAGCGTACACACCAGTCACCTTTTGGATGTCGGCGCGATGGCGCCCATAGACTTTCTCCAGCGCATCAGACACCTCACCAACGGTGGCGCGCAGACGGATCGCCCGGATGCTCAGGTCGAGCAGATTGCCTTGACCCGATTGAGCCGCATCGGTCAGCGCCTGCAGCGCCGCCTGAACTGCAGGTCCATCGCGGCGGGCCCTGATGTCTTTCAGGCGTGCGATCTGCTCTTCGCGAACCCTGACATTGTCCACCTCCAGGATCTCCACCGGGTCTTCCTTGGGCAGCTTGTATCTGTTGACGCCAACAATCACATCTTTGCCTGAATCAATGCAAGCCTGCTTTTGCGCTGCGCTGGCCTCGATCTTGAGTTTGGCCCAGCCGCTATCAACAGCGCGCGTCATGCCTCCAAGGGCTTGGACCTCCTCGATCAAGGCCCAGGCCTTGTCAGCCATGTCCTGCGTGAGCTTTTCCATCATGTAGCTGCCGGCCCAGGGGTCGACCACATTGGTGATGTGCGTCTCTTCCTGGATGATGAGCTGGGTGTTGCGGGCAATACGGGCGCTGAACTCGGTGGGCAGTGCAATGGCCTCGTCAAAGCTGTTGGTATGCAAACTCTGTGTGCCCCCAAAAACAGCGGCCATCGCTTCGATGGTGGTACGTACCACATTGTTGTAGGGGTCCTGTTCGGTCAAGGACCAACCCGAAGTCTGGCAGTGAGTGCGCAACATCAGACTCTTAGGATTTTTGGCGCCAAAGCCCTTCATGATGCGACACCAAAGCAGCCGCGCCGCACGCATCTTGGCGATCTCCAGATAGAAGTTCATGCCGACGGCCCAAAAAAACGAGAGCCGACCGGCAAAGTCGTCGACATCGAGACCCTTGGCCAAGGCCGTCTTCACATACTCCTTGCCATCGGCCAGGGTGAAGGCCAATTCCAACGCCTGGTTGGCACCGGCCTCCTGCATGTGGTAGCCCGAGATCGAGATCGAATTGAACTTGGGCATGTTCCTGGCGGTGTACTCGATAATGTCGCCGATGATCTTCATCGAGGGCTCAGGGGGGTAGATATAGGTGTTGCGGACCATGAACTCCTTGAGGATGTCGTTCTGTATGGTGCCGCTTAACCGATCCTGCGAAACGCCCTGCTCCTCGGCCGCCACCACATAACCGGCCAGCACGGGCAGCACCGCGCCGTTCATGGTCATCGAGACCGACACCCTGTCCAGCGGGATCTGATCGAAGAGGATCTTCATGTCCTCGACCGAGTCAATAGCCACGCCGGCCTTGCCGACATCGCCAGTCACGCGCGGATGATCGGAGTCGTAGCCGCGGTGGGTGGCCAGATCAAAGGCCACGCTCACACCCTGTCCGCCGGCGGCCAGGGCCTTGCGATAGAAGGCGTTGGACTCCTGCGCGGTAGAAAAGCCGGCGTACTGCCGAATGGTCCAGGGACGCACAGCGTACATGGTGGCTTGCGGGCCGCGAATGAAGGGCTCCAGGCCGGGCAAGGTATCGGTAAACGGCAGCGCCTGCGTGTCTTGAGCTGTGTAAAGCGGCTTGACGGTGATGCCTTCGGCGGTATGCCAATCCAGCGCATTGAGATCCCCGCCCGGAGCCGACTTGATGGCTGCCCGCTGCCAGTCTTCTAGGGTGGCCGACTTGAACTCGTCAGGGGTATTGGTCTTGTTCATGACACTCTTTCATTGAAGCGGCACCGCAGAGTCTACCTCATTCATAATTATTGATGCAAAATTAAATTTGAGGTAAGCTCCGGGCATGTCGGTTGTAGCCCCCCTGTCGAGCCGGGCCCTCTACGAGGAGGTGGCCGAGCGCCTGCGCGAGCGTATCTTCCAGCAAGAATTGCCGCCGGGCAGCTGGATCGATGAGCTGAAGTTGGCGGATGAGTACGGCATCAGCCGTACGCCCCTGCGCGAGGCCCTCAAGGTGCTGGCCGCCGAAGGGCTGGTAACGATGAGGCTGCGCCGGGGGGCTTATGTCACCGAAGTGTCGGAGCGGGATCTGGCCGATGTGTATCACCTGCTGTCCCTGCTGGAAAGCGATGCCGCCCAAGTCGCCGCCGAACGCGCCAGCCCCAGACAGATGGAACAGCTGCTGCAATTGCACCAGGACCTGAGGTCGGCGGTACACGACCGGGAGGCGTTTTTTCGCCTCAACGAGGCTTTTCACCACGAGTTGCTGCGGGTCGCGGGCAATAAATGGCGTGACCAAATGGTGACCGACCTGCGCAAGGTGATGAAACTCAACCGCCACCACTCGCTGCTCAAGACTGGGCGCCTGGAGGAATCACTGGCCGAACACGAGGCCTTGATGCAGGCGCTGCAAAAACGCGACGGCGCTGCAGCAGCCGAGCGCATGCGCGAGCACTTCAAGAACGGCCTGGAGGCTGCCGCCTGAGGCGGCCCTTAGAGCCACCTCTGGAAGAAGCGCGCCTGGCCCATGGCTGGGTCGAGCTGGTAGGGTTCAAAGCCGACTTTCTCGTACAGGCTGATCGCGCTGCGATTGCCATCAAGGACTTCGAGGGTGAGCTTGCAGGCTCCGCGAGACCGGGCGATGGCCTCCACCCGATCGAGCATGAGACGCCCAACACCGCGGCCACGGTAGGTGTCGACGACCACCACATCGTGCACATTGACCAGCGGTCGGCAGGCAAAGGTGGAAAAGCCCTCGATGCAATTGATCAAGCCGACCGGCACCGCGTCATCAAAAGCAAGCACACTGAAGGCGGTGCTGCGCATCGCCAGCTGCGCCGGCAAATGCTCGCGCGCGTAGGCGCTCAGGGGCTCGCCGCCACCGGCCGGATCGCGGGCGTACAAGTCCAACAGATCGACCAGGGCGCGAGCGTGCGCCTGCTCGTCATAGCGGGCATCGATCACCCTGAGGGACATCATGCCGGCGCCAGGGCTGCCGCCAGGCGCTCGGCCGACTTTTGGGCCAGCGCGGCGTCCCGGGCCTCGACCATGACCCGCACCACCGGCTCAGTGCCGCTGGCCCGAATCAGAATGCGGCCGGTATCGCCCAGCTCGGCCTGCACCTGCGGCATCAGCTTTTGCAGGAGGCCGGCCTCCTGCCATTGCTGGCCTGGCTGCAGCCTGACATTGATCAGGGTTTGAGGAAAGAGGTCCACCCCCGACAAGAGCTCGGAGAGCGACCGGCCGCTGCGCACCAGCGCCTGGAGCACCTGCAAGGCGCTGATCAGGCCATCGCCGGTGCTGTGCTTGTCCAACGCCAGCAAGTGGCCCGAGCCCTCGCCGCCCAGCACCCATTGGCGCCGCTCGAGTTCCTCAAGCACATAACGGTCGCCCACCTTGGCCCGAGCAAAGTCCAGGCCACGGGCCCTGAGGGCCTGCTCGACCGCCAGATTGGTCATCAGGGTGCCCACCACGCCCGCCAAAGGATCGCCACGGTCGAGCCGATCGCGCGCCATCACAAACAGGAGCTCATCGCCGTTGAACACCCGGCCAGCGCGGTCGATCATCTGCAGTCGATCGGCATCGCCGTCCAGGGCCACCCCGTAATCGGCGCCGTGTGCCAACACCGCGCGCGCAAGCGCCTCGGGGTGGGTGGCACCGACTTCGTGATTGATGTTCACGCCATCGGGCGAGCAGCCGATGCGGATGACCTCGGCCCCCAACTCGTGCAGTACCGCCGGGGCGACCTGGTAAGCCGCTCCATGGGCGGCATCGACCACGATCTTCAGGCCCTTGAGAGTCAAGTGAGCAGGAAAGCAGCTCTTGCAAAACTCAACATAGCGCCCCGCGGCGTCATCGAGACGCCGCGCTTTGCCCAGATCGGAAGCGGCCGCCCAAGCTGGGTTTTGGCCCAGCATGGCCTCCACCTCCAGCTCCCAGGCATCGTCGAGCTTACTGCCCTGCGCGCTGAAGAACTTGATGCCGTTGTCCTCAAAGGGGTTGTGGCTGGCACTGATCACCACACCCAGGCTGGCGCGCTGCGTGCGAGTCAGATAGGCCACGCCCGGGGTCGGCAAGGGCCCAAGCAGAACCACATCGACTCCGGCCGAATTAAAGCCCGACTCCAGCGCGCTCTCGAGCATGTAGCCGGAAATGCGGGTGTCCTTGCCGATGAGTACCAGAGGACGCTTTTGAGATTGCTTGAGCACCCGTCCTACCGCATGGGCCAGACGCAAGACAAAGTCAGGAGTGATTGGCGTCTGCCCGACTGTGCCGCGTATACCGTCGGTACCGAAATACTTTCTCGACATGAAAAATCCTCAGTCTCGGTGGGCCGGCTGCGAAGGAGCACCCATCACGCCCATTTTAAAAGCCCTGGCCCACTGGCATCAGCGTAAAAAAAACCGCCTTGCAAGGTCTGCAAGGCGGTTGTATGGTGGGTCGTGCGTGACTCGAACACGCGACCAACGGATTAAAAGTCCGCTGCTCTACCGACTGAGCTAACGACCCGAAGCCTGTGGGCAGATCGCTAGCGTTCGATCATTCCAAGGGGACGCTCCAGACAGATGCGAGAAGTACTGTTTGAAGCTCGGCACAGCCTGAAATTATAGCGGCAAATTTCAGCCCCACTTGCGGGCTATCGAATCAAGCACCCACCCGGCAGCGCAAAGACCAAAAGTGGAGGTGACGCTCACCACCGATCCATAACCGTGGCAATTGAGCGTGCCATCGACCTGCTCGTCTGAATCGGCCTCACACACGGATGCTGGCTTCATGACCGCCTCTGGGCTGTACACGCAAGCCAGCCGCATCAGGCCCTCGCGCGGCGCTCCCTGGTGCTTGCGCAGGCCGTAACGCAGCTTGGCCAACAACGGGTCGTGGGTGACCTGCGAGAGGTCCGCCACATCAACCCGATGGGCGTGCCGCTTGCCCCCAGCCGCCCCCACGCTGATAAAGAGCGCTTTTGATCGCAAGGCCCAAGCTGCCATGGCGACTTTGGCCGCGATCTGGTCGCAGGCGTCGATCACTGCCAAGGGCTGATCTGAATCCAGGTGCAAATCGGCGATGTGCGGCCAGTTGTTCTCACTGACAAAATCCTCGACACATCGGACTTGGCAATCGGGATGGATCTGGCCAATGCGCTCACGCATGGCCTGCACCTTGGCCTGACCCAAGGTGAGCTCCAGGGCGTGCACCTGCCGGTTGATGTTCGATTCGGCGATGTGGTCCAGGTCGATCAGCGTCAACCGGGCCACGCCGCTGCGGGCCAGGGCTTCGGCCGCCCAGGAGCCGACGCCTCCCAAGCCCACGACGACTGCATGCGCTCGCGACAAGGCCCTGGCACCTGAGTGCCCGTACAGACGGGCCAAGCCTCCAAACCGCCTGGCCGGATCAGCGCGCGCAAGAAGCTCGGTGGCCATCGCGCTCAGAGCGAACGCTCGAGCCGCATGATCTGCCAGCGCAGCCCAAGGTAGCTGCCGCCGAGAATCCCACCGAGCGCCAGGAAACTGCTCAAGCTCAAGGTAGACAGCCCGGACAAGCCCTGGCCTACGGTGCAGCCCATGGCAGTAACCCCACCGACTCCCATCAGCACACCACCGATCAGGTGCAGGGCCGTGTCTTCGGCATCACGGAAACCCTCCCACCGAAAGGTGCGCGTGCCTAGCGCCCAGGCCGCCGAACCCAGCACCACGCCCGCCACCGAAAGGATGCCCAGGCTAAGGGTGTTGTTCTTGTCGCTGAAGAACATCAGCCAGTCCAGCGTGTGCGCCATGGGGGCCACGAAGGTGAAGCTTTCCGCGCGTCCGGAATTGGTCGCGACAAAGACTTCCTCAAGCGTTTCGGGATGCTCGGGCACAAAGCCCAGGTGTCCGGTCAGCCACCACATGGCAACCACCAAGGCACCCAAACCCAAGCCGCCAAGCAGGTTGTCCGCGCTGCGAAAGGAGCGCGCCAGCAAGGCCCAAAGACACAACCCCAGCCCCAGGACCAGCCCGATCACCAGGCCAACCTGGGTGACCGTGGCACCCAATAACGGGGCCAGGAGCGCCGCGAGTGTGCCCGGCGCAGGCACCTCAAAGGCCACCCGATCGACGGTCCCGACCCGAAGGACAGCGGTCAAACCCTTGAGGGTGATAAAGGCCGAAATCCCCATGACCAGGAAAACCACCACCGACTTCAAGCTGCCCCCACCCACACGAATCAGCGTCTTGCTACCGCAACCCGATCCGAGCACCATGCCAAAGCCAAACAACACGCCGCCCAACAGGGCCGAGAGCCAAATGAATCGACCCGAGGCATAAAGCGTGCGGGCCGGATCGATAAGACCGGCGTAGGCCAGCGCCTGAAAGCCAAGAACAGCCACTCCGCCAGCCAGGGCCCACATGCGCATGCGGGTCCAGTCGCCCATGCTGACGATGTCGCTGACGGCGCCCATGGTGCAGAAATGCGTACGCTGACCGATCAGGCCGAAAACAAAGGCCAGCCCAAAGGCAGCCAGCAGAACCTGCTGCTGCAGGCTGTTGAATTGTTGCAAGTCCATGCGCGGATTTTAGGCGCCCGTCCCGGGGCTCGCTGGAGCGCGCTGCGAGGGCCCGGCCCGGGGGGGCTTGCTCAGGCGGGCTCTACTTGAGCTTGGCCAGGCGATCGCGGGCTACTGCGGCGGCCTTGGTCCCCGGGTAGGCCTTGATCAAGTCTTCCAGCGTCTTGCGGACGACCGGCCGGGGATCCTTCAGATCAAACTGAACGCCGGCCAAGGCCAGCATCGCATCGGCCGACCGGGGATGCCCCGGAAAGTCCTTGAGCAGAGTGCGCAAGCTCGCCTGCGCGGCCTTGAACTCCTCTGTGGCTTGCTGTGAGGACCCCAGCCAGTAATGCACCCAGGGTCGATAAGCACTGCCCGGGTAACGCAGCAAAAATTGCTCGAACAGGGCTTGGGCCGACTTGTGATCGTCGCTGCTGAAGGCTTTGACCGCCGCATCATAGGCCGCAAGCTCGGCGGGCAAGGCCTCGAAGTCCCTCCCTTCGAGCGACACGCGGACCGGTTCGACCTTGCGAAGGCGCTCCTCCAAGGCCCCAGCGTCCTTGACGGCACGCTGCACCTCATTGAGGCCGGCCTGGACCCCGCCGATGTTGTTGCGCAGATCTGCTTGCGACTGCCTGAGGTCAGCCAGCCCTCTTTGGAAACCTGCAACGAAGTCTCTCAAGGCCTCATTCTCGCCACGCAGTCGGGCCAAGTCCTGCCGCAATTTCTCCAGTTGGTTGAGCAACTCGAGGCTGCCGCGCCCGACCCGGGCCTGCTCCTCAGTGGTCTTAATCAGCGCTTCGAGGGTTTGCTCGATCTGCGTTCGACGGGCCTGCTCCTGAGTTTGCGCGTTGCTTAGAGACTGCAGTTGATCGGCAAGCTCGCGCCGTGAGCGCGACTCCTCCTGCAAGTTGCGCTCCAGCGTGCGCTCGAGCGTGGCAAGACGCTGGCGTAGATTGAGCAACTCCTGCCGCGCCTCGTTATCGGCAAACAGGGTGACCGCCTGCACACCGGTGACCGCGCAGAGCAAGCAGCCGATCAAGGCTCGAGAAAGTGGCGCCATCGCAGTCACCGGTATCTGAACTCGACGCGGCGATTCTTCTGGAAGGCCGCTTCATCAGAGCCGGTTGCCGCTGGAGTCTCCTGCCCAAAACTCACCGACTCCACCTGGGCGCCGGTCACGCCAAGGACCGAAAGGGCGCGGGAGACCGACTCGGCGCGCTTTTGCCCCAGAGCCAGGTTGTATTCGCGTCCCCCGCGTTCATCGGTATGCCCTTCCAAAACCAGCTTGCGGTCTTTGTTGACGCTCAAGTAACGGGCATGGCCCTGAACAACTGGCTGAAACTCAGGCTTGATCTCGAAGCTGTCGTAGTCGAAGTAGATCACCAGGGCCAGATCTGACGGCACCGCAGCGGGCCCCTTGCGCGCGGTCAAATCACTGGGGGCAATGCTCGCGCCAGCCGGCGTTGCAGGTGCCAAGGCCACTCCCGCACCCTGGGCTGAGCTTGCGCCTGATCCAGCGGCCGAACCCGCCCCACCCGCCGCCCCCGAGGCGGCAGCGGCATTGACCCCCGTAATATTGCGATCCTCTACCGCCGCCTCATTGAGCTTGACCCTGGAGCCGCAGGCTCCAAGCAGCAGGGAAACCGCGAGGACGGACATCGCAATCATGAGTCTGGATTTCATACCGACATCTCCCTTTCGTGCTGGTCATTCAAGAACTTTTTCGACCGGGTCTATTGGGCATAGGGCCCCCACTGCGGATCCCGAATTGAGCCATTTTGCCCCAACAGCGCGGCCCGAATACGACCATCCAAGGTGGTGGTCATCAATTGATCGCGTCCCTGCTGCTGCGTGGCGTACAAAATGAGTCGGCCATTGGGCGAAAAACTCGGGCTTTCGTCGGCGGCGGTATCGGATAGCGGCGTCACCGCACGGGTGGACAAGTCCATCAAATGGAGCCGGAAGGCGTTGTCGAGGCGGGCCACGAAAGCAATGAAGCGCCCATCGGGACTGACGGCCGGCGAAATGTTGTAGCGCAGGCCGGTGTTGACCCATTCAGCCTGACCACCACTGGTGGCCATGCGATAGATCTGCGGCGAACCGCCGCGGTCACTGACAAAGTAAATCCAGCGACCATCGGCCGAACAAACCGGTTCGGTATCGATGCTGCCCGATTGAATCAGTCGCCGGGGCTCCCCGCCTAAAGTAGCGTCGATGGCGAAAATTTGGGAGCCGCCATCGCGACTGAGCGTGGCCACGATTTGCCGCCCGTCGGCGCTCCAGGCCGGCGCGCTGTTCGAGCCCCTGAAGTTGGCCATCAAACGGGGCCGGCCGGTTTTCATGTCGAGCACGAAAATATCAGGCTTGCGTGACTCGAAGGACACATAGGCCAAGTGCGAGCCCGATGGCGACCACGACGGCGAAATGATGGGCTCGGGGCTGAATCGCACCGGCTGCGGATTACCCCCATCGGCATCGGCCACCCACAGGGTGTGTCTGCCGCCAGCCCGCGTCACAAAGGTAATTCGCGTGGAAAAAACGCCCTTCTCCCCGATCAGTTTTTCGTAAATAAAATCGGCGATGCGATGCGCAACACCGCGCAAGTCAGACCGGGTCACCGCGAAGGCCTGGCCCCCCAGGTCCTGG
>Ga0194116_10008146_pt1 | contig 10682 bp, 4 predicted proteins | sample TA2MahsurfametaG_4_FD_148617 | JGI IMG/M metagenome (GOLD analysis project Ga0194116, IMG submission 148617) | Freshwater microbial communities from Lake Tanganyika, Tanzania - TA2015008 Mahale S9 surface | ecosystem: Environmental > Aquatic > Freshwater > Lake | place: Tanzania: Lake Tanganyika... | reverse complement strand
CCCCATTCATTCACAATTAGATTATTAAATAAAATTTTATAATATATTTACAAAAAAGGTCATTATCAACGCCTTAAATCAATAATAGGGTGATAGTTAAAAAAGTTAAAACTTTACAAAATTCTTATAAATATGTGTTTTCATCTGAATAAAAAAATTATATTAATTTCTTTAAAATAAATAATAGTTTATTTTAATTAATAAATATAATCTAATCTAGTTTGTTGTTCATTCATCATCGATTTCTCATATTATTTATCTTCACATTTAAAACCTCAAAAATTATTTTTTCCTATCTAATAATTTTATCTTTATGTCTCTAATTATTTTTTATTAATTCTCGAAACAATTTAAGCGCACTGTAGTGATGGAATGCCAAAGGCGGGACTAAACCCTTAAAAATTACCATTGATATTATCGGTAATTTAATTGTATTTAAATAATAATCCCCCCAGAAATATAAAATCAATGTGGTCATAAACATCATTACATTAAAAGTTATTGCAAGTTTAATAACCAGCATAGATATCAAAGGCATTATACAAATTTTTATAATATTTTTTCCATATTGTTTGTAAATTGATTGGATGAAAACCATTAAATACACCCATATATAAAGATATAAAAATAAAATAATCAAAGTTTTAATACCTGTCTTTATCAATCCAGTGATATAATCTAATTTAGCAATATTTATGATAGTAATTTGATTACAAGTAAAAATATTAATATTTGAAGGAAATAGAAACCCTCTTTTTTTTATTGTAATCAATTTCTTTTTCAGTTTGTATTTGTTTATCTTAGCCGCATGATAGCATAGTTCACATTTTTCAATTTGCATATTTACTTCTGTATAAGCTTTTAATTTTTTTTCTTCTTTTAACTTTAAAACATTACTAGATTCGATTAGATTTTTGTTTGGAGTTAATTGTTTATTATGTTTGGGATCTCCAATAATTAAAGCCCCTTTTTTCAATTTTAATTTATTGAATTTATAATTCTCTTCGAAAAAGCCTTCGTTAGAAAAGATATCATTTTTACTTTTTGCAAAATAACTGCTTTTCGTATCTGCAGAAATTTTCCTTAAAATTTTTTTGTTTTTACTTTTTGTATCTTCAATCCTTTGTTTATTTTCATCGTTATATTCAGAATTGAATTCACTCTTTTCAAAATTTTGATTCTTTTTTTTCTTTTTAACTAAGATGGTATTTTTATAATCATTATTCAGAGGATATTTATTTATATTTTCCAATTTATAATTTAGCCTATCAGATGATTTAAAAGATTTATTTGAATTAGCGGATAAACTGTTAACATCACCTATGTCTATAATTATTCTTTCTTCAGGAATTTTAAATAATTTTTTGGAGTTAATTTTTAGCTCATCTAAATTAACTTCATTAACATTCATATATTTTTCATTTGATTTTTCGAAATTTAAAAAATTATTATTATTTTTTTCGATTGAATTCTCTTTATTTCTATAGTTTTCTTTATTTATTGAATTTGTCCTTTTATTTATATTTTCTTTTTCATTAGCGGTATATATTTCTGAATCAGTTTTCGTTCGGAAACTATGAGCCTTAGTCTGATTATCCGTAAATTTCAAATTCTTAATTTCTTTAAAAATATGTGAATTTTTTCGGGATTTATTTTGAATATTTTGCATTACTGAAATATCGATAGTTTCTCTATTTTTTGATAATTTTGACTGCATATTATTTTGGAATTTTAATTGTTTTCCTTTTTTATGTTTTTCTGAATTCATCAATTTATTTCTATATGACCTTGTAATAATTAAAATTGTTTGGAGTTTTAGGCTTGCATTAGTTAATTTTATTTGCCAATTATCTATCAAATGGAAATTCTTTTTTAAAGCTTTTTCCAATAGTAATCGCTTTTTTTGTGCTTCTTCTATTAATACATTTTGATATAACAATAAAGAAAGGAAAGTTGTTATTATTAGAGAACAAACAGATGCCATAACTGAATAGATTACTCCTTGGAGTATCTAACGATTATTCAAAATTATGATATTTAAAATTATTTTATAAATAAAAAATTTAAAAAAATAATTTTTATTAAAAAGTTTATATAATAAATTTAAAGTTTAGGATGTATTAAAATATACTTATAAAAATTCAATCTAAATTTTAATATAAAACTAATGTAAAATTTTTACTTGCTTTATACTGGCATCTAAATTATTCACAGTTTTATTTCTATTTTGGATACTCCTATTTTCAGACATACTGACTAATTGTGAATTGTCCGTATAATAAAAAGGTAATAATGTAAAAAAGAATGAAAGATAAACTGATAAAAAGAAATCCAGCACTCTCAAGGTTCTTGAATAATAAGGACTGTAAATATGCAATAATGAAATCAGAGGATGTAAATTCTATTAGGTATTTTTTTAGTTGTATATTATTATTTATTAATTTATTATAAATATAAAAATAATTATTTTACCTTTATTAAATAACAATATAAACTAAAGAAAGAATATTTTTTATCAAAGCCTTCAATGGAAAATTTGACTATATAATATTGCATTTTATCATAATTTTCAGATTTCATATAAAATTTAGATTTATTGTCTTCTTCATCAAACTTTTTACCAAGAAAATAGAAAAAGAACAATATGAAAATTAATGTGCCAACAATTCCAAGTGAATAAGGATTAACTATGATTAAAAAAATATATCTCAATTTTTTATGAATTGATTATAAAGAAAAATTACTTCTCTCAAATATAGGAAAATTTATCTATTTTAAATTTTGTTTAAAATGAGTTGTCAAACTTGAATAAAAAAAACATTAAATTATTTTTAAAAATATTAAGAACAAAGCAATTACATATTTCAGCTCCCAAACCTGGGAATTGTGCAAGTTTGCCTAGATTAGATAAAGCTTTATCCATCACATTCACTGTTAATCCTTGTTTATTGCAAACACAAACAACTTCACTTGTAGCATCATCATACCAAGACATACATGATACATCAGGATTTTTATTCTTATCTTTATCATATTGAACACATGCAGTCGCCCCAATTTCAGTAGAATTATCACTTGGTCTTTTTGCTGGAATTATAAGTCTTATCTCAAATTTTATTGGTAAATTATTGACTTCTAATCTTCTCATTTTCTTCCCCGATGCTCCTGTACTTAATCCAAATTCTAGTGAGGTTTCACTAAATACTTGTCTTTCTTCACTTGTTTTAATGGGTAAATTTTTGTTTTTATTGTATTGAGATTGAAAACCTAAATTATCTGAAGTTTCATTTTTCATTAGATCTCCAATTAAATTTTTATCAAGGGACATAATGCTTTCTTCATCACAACTATCATTAGGATTTAATTTCCTAATTCTCCTATAATTTTTCTTTTTTTCTAATAATAATGTATCTGAAGAATCGATGCACACTGGCTTTGGATTATTTGAAGAAACTTTATTCATTTGATTGTCGAAGTTGTTATTTACAACAATAACATTTTGCCCTGTAACGATATTTTTGAACAATTTTTCATTTAATAAATCAAGAATAGATTGCAAAACCCTTAACATTTCAAAAATAGATGTAGTATCACCATTGTTAATTTCTACAATAAAATAAAACGAAAAAATAATGTAAAAATTTTTTTGTTTTAATAACTCTTACGTAATAAAAAGTTTCCGGCCTTTTTGTTTAAATTGTCTAATATTTTATAAAGATGTTCAATTTTACTAGAATCTGCTAGTAAAGGATCAACATGCTTCATTATCAATTTAAGTATTTTATAAATTTTATTGATTTTATCATTGTCAAGATTTTGATTAGATATCGTAATAATTGTCGATACTATACTTTCATATTTTTCCAAAAACATTTCTTGTGTAAAATCGTCATTAAATAAATTATCAACCATATTGATTGCATTATTTAGCATTGCAGGATCCATCTCATTTGAATTTTTGTTTGTTTGATAAATATCCATCATTATTAATTTCTTTGAAGTGTCAAAAAATTTCTCCAGAAAAGAATCAATATCTGGTAAATTTGGATTTTTCTTTACCTTTACATAGCAAGATATTTGAGAACTGATTCCTTGAATATCGACTATCTCAAGAATAAATTTATCTGCAACTGGTAGGCTATTAGATATTAACATATTTTCGGAGACTCCTCCTTCTGATATATCTACCATAATATTATTGCTATTTTGAAATTTAACTTTATAAAAAAGGGGCATCGATTTTGATTTCCAATTTTCAAATTTAAAGATAAATTCTGTTGATAATGAGTATCCAATAACAGGACTAACTTGACAATTTCCGCCATAAGGTGGCAAATTTTTTTCATAATCATAATATTTTAAATATTCTTTTTTTGATTTCGGATCAGTAATTTTTAAATCTATTTTATTTAGACCATTTAATAAATCTGCAAGTTTTATACGCAGATTAATTTCATTTTTTCCATTTAGATATTGATCATCTGTTGTAAAATGCTTTACATTCCATGTATATTGATATTTTTGCAAATCAATTTTTGGATCTAATAAGGATACTTGAAATATTATATCCAGCATTCCAATAGAATTTTGCTCAATGGCTATCAGATCAGTTAAATCTATTTCTTCATCTTGTTTTGGGTTATTAGTGGAAGTTGTATTAGACTGAGGAGAGTTAGAATTAGTAATTAATGGCTTTTTTATGATAAGTGTAATTTTTTGACTGGCTGATCTTTTATCTTTAAAAAGATTTAGAGTAAAATCATAATTGTCTTGGTCAGATGGTGCTTTTATAACATTACTATAAATGGTAGAAGGAAAATTTAAAATCTTGTTTTCGTTTTTTGGAATAGAATAATCTTTACAAAGTGATTGAAATTGAGATGGGCATTCCCAATAAAACAAAAGTAATGGATCATTTACTTGATTGGACCGAATTAAACCTTCGTCAATTGAAGAAGAGGCATCTATTTTAATATCGAAACCATAAACTACAGTTGGTTTTTCATTTTTAAATTTGACAATTAACTAAATTTTATAAAATAATCTTGAATGTTTTAGATGATTAAATTATATATTATTAATTAATAAATCGAATAATCTCATATACATCTATTAGATTATCTTTAATCAATTCTATTGGTACAAATTTTAAATTTAAACTTTAAAATATGGAAACAATAAATAAATAATTATTTTTTACCTTATTCATCAATAGTATCGTTGTTTGATTAAAACTTGCTAAAAAAAGATTCTTATCATATAAAACATCTAATTTCAAATTCACTGGACCTTCAATCATATCATCTCTTTCAATTGTATAAGTTGAATTATCTGCGGAAAATTTCGCTTTATCATAAAAATTCGATTTAGCATCCCAACTAAACCAAAACCCTTTTTTGTAATCATCACATATATTTTTTAAGTTTATTGTAAATTTAACTATAAATGGATCCGATTCCATATTAAATATCTTTGGCATAGATAAATTTGCAAAATCAATACATTGAGCAAGAGCAAAGCAAGATTGATTAGGAAGCATTATTGATCCCTTAGGACAACCTTCTGTTATGCAAGATCCATTTTTTAAAACTTTTCCAGAACTATTATCGCATGAAAGGCAATCATTTACCATAGGACCTTTGCAAGTCATACAAGAAAGATTACAAGATTGACAAAGAGCCTGTGTTAGATCAGGATAAAAACCATCAGGACAAACCTTCACACAATTATTGATGGATTGGACAAGGAAATATCCATCTCCACATGTTAAACAAAAATCATTTGAGTTTTTGCAAGTAGAGCATTCATAATTACATTTTTCACAAGTTTTTAATGAGTCTTTAATTGGAATATTGTTTAGAGAAGCGATATAAAATGAATTTTCTTTATTATAATATTTATTATTTGGGCATAATATTAAACATTCATCTGTGTCTTTATTATAGTAAAAATCATTTCCACAACTTTGACAATTTTTGGAAGAATTTTTACACGTTTTACATTTTTTATCGCATAGTTCGCATTTCCCTGTTGATATATTTGCCCAATAACCATCTGGACAAACTGTTACACAATTATTAGATTTTAATAGTGGGTTTAGATATTGATCTTGAATGCAAGAAGAACAATAATTATAACTCAAGCATTCTATACATGGAGAGACACATTGCACACATACTCTTTCAGTAGTATTTCCGTAGAATCCAGTATCACATCGAGAATAGCATTTTTTATCTCTTATATTTAAAAAATTTCCGATAAAACATAGTGAGCAACTACCATCTAAATTACAAGATTCACAATTTTGAGAACATTTTTTACATATTTTATTTGTTTGATCAAAAATATAACCTGCAGGACAGCTTTTATAACACAGTTTTCTATTATCTTCTAAAGGGTAAAAACCTTCATTACAATCTATGCAATTAAATGTACTATCAATGCAATTTTTACAGCTTTCATGACAAGGAGAACAATAATTATCTATAAAATTTTTCCAGGTGTTTTCTGGGCAATTAATAACACATTTTGAAGGCTGTAATTGTATTGAATAATAATTTGTATTACAAGTTAAACAATAAGAAGTAGTGTTTTTGCAAGTTCTGCAGGAATTATCGCATTGTTTAAATATTTTATCTATAGATGAAAAATAAAAGTAATTTGGTGTATTTGAGATTAAAAAGCATGCTCCTGGATCAGTTACTGTATTATAATATTTTAATGAATTATCTGTATTAATTTGATTACATTTTTTGCAATTAAACGAATTTAAAGTACATCCATCACAAGAAATATCACATTTTAAATATTTATTATGTTTTAAATCCAAGAAATAACCTTGAGGAGGCGAATTTAGACATGTTTGCGGAGTTTCGATAGTACTATAATAATTTCCAAAAAAATTACAAATTAAGCAATTACTTGCAGAAGTTACACAAGTTAAACATGAAACATTACATTTCTCATGTTTATTTGTTGTATTATCAAAATAATAACCATCAGGTGTATTGGTCTTCAGTATACATTTATTATTTTCATCTGATTTTGCATAATAGAGAGAAATATTATTGCATATTGAGCAATTTGATTGAGAAACTGTACATGTTTTACATGAAACGTCACATTTGACATATTTTTTTAAAGTTGAATCAATGAAGTACCCCTCTGGTAAGACATTTAAACAATCATTTGGTTTTTCATCTGTATGATAATATCCTCCTGAATTATTACAGATCAAACATTTTTTCAATGTAAATACGCAAGTAAAACAAGACACATCACATTTTTCATGTTTATTAGTTGTTATATCAAAATAATAACCATTTGGTGAAGCATTTTTAGGAATACATGCTTTTGTATCATCCGCCTTCGGGTAATAATTTCCATCGGTATTACATAAATTACAAGAATTTTTTAAATTTGAACAAGTTAAACAAGAGATATCACAAATATCGATTTTTTTTAAATTTGAATCTATATAATATCCATCTAGAATAATATTAGAACATTTATTTGGATTAGCATCTGTATTATAATATCCTCCTAAATTATTACAGAGTGTACAATTATTTAATATAGTAGAACATGCGGAACAAGAAACATCACATTTTTCATGTTGATTTGTTCCTGAATTAAAATAAAAACCATTGGGTGAAGCAGTCTTAAGAATGCATGTGTTAATAGCATCTACTTTTGGATAATATAACGATGCTGTTTTACATTGAGTACAATTGCTAGCTTTTGTTATACAAGTAGAACAAGAGATATCACAAATAATATATTTTTTTAAAGTAGAATCTAAATAATATCCATTTGGTATTATATTAGAACATGTATTTGGATTAGCATCTGTATTATAATATCCTCCTAAATTATTACAGGAACTGCAACTTGAAATAGAAGTTGTACAATTTATGCAAGATGTATCGCACTTTTTACATATACCATTTGAGGGTGTAGGCAAATAACCATTTGGACAAGTGGATATAGCTAAACAAACGCTAGGAGAATCTTCGAGAGCATTATATCCATTAGCACATGTTAAGCAATTAATTTTGTTATTACAAGTGGCACATTTAAAATCACAAAATGAGCATTTATCTGGGAAATTATTGTCAGAGAATCTTCCATCTGGACACACAATTATAAAATCAAAATAAATTCCAGATAAATGTGAATCTCCGTAAGAAGAATAACTCATTATAACTGCTCCAGAAGTTGATTGCGTGAATGATATTTGCTTCTGATCTCCAAAAGTCATTGTACTTGCTAGAGTTTCATTACCTAATGGAGTTCCAGTAGAATCAAATAACTGATAATAGATTCCATAATTTGATCCATCTTGTAAATTAGATTCCCAACCTATTATGAATTTTCCATCGTTCAAGCTATATACTATTGAATTAGTTTGTGTATTTGTTTTATATGTATTTATAATAAATTCGTCTTTTAAAGTAGTTAAATCTGAATTGAAAATTATCCCCATTATATCGGTTCCGGATTCATAAGTAACAACAAATCTGTTATCTAATAAACCAGCACATGATGGATTTGATTGATTACCAACAGTTGTTTTGTTGATTTTGAATTCTAATGAAACAAAAGTTCCACTATAATCAGTTATCCTACCATATATTCCAAGTCCATCACCATCTTGATTACTATCGCTATGCCAAACAAACAAAATTCTATTATCCTTCAATACACATAAAGACGAATGATCTTGATTTCCAGTAGTTTGAGAATTTATCATAAACTCCTCTTTGACTATATTTCCGCCGTTATCGAAAAACTTAGACCAAATTGTAAATTGACAACTAATATTTAAATTGCAACGATAATGTTTACTACTCCAAGTAATTACAACTAGATTATCTTTTGGTGATATTACATTGGGTAAATATTGTGTATTGGATTTTGAAGTGTTTATTAAAAATTCATCTTTAACTATAGTTCCACTTTCAGAAATTATTTTTCCGTATATTCCTATATTTTTATACAATGGATCAATTCGGTCTTGTCCTTCAGATTGCCAGATTAATAAAATATTATTATTTGAAAGTGTGGCTGATCTACATTTTTCCTGATTATTTGCTTCTGTTTTATTTATCTGAAACTCAGAGTTTACTTTATTACCAAATTTATCATAAATTTGTCCTCGGCAGCTGTTGGAATTATTATTTGAACTTTCACATGAATTAGTACAAGTCCAAGTTACTAAGAATCCACCATTATTTAATTTATTTACATAAGGATCTTCTTGAATGTTTTCAGTTATAAAATTTACCAACTGATATCCATTGAATGAATCAAAATAAATTCCCCATTTATCTCCGTCCTGACCCCATACTTGCCAAGTAATAATATTTTGCAAAGAATTAAGTTGCGTTATTCTAATATTTATATGATTATCTGGATAGTCTCTAGAAATTCTCATATCATTCGTTAGGAAATTCCCTTTTTCATCAACCAATTTGCATGATACTTCAACTTTTGAACAACTTTGACAACCACCTTTCCAACAAATTAAAAAATTATTCCAACCAGATTTAAAAACAATTGGAACCCCATTGTCACCTTTAAAATCATTTATTATCTTTTCTTCAATCAAAAAATTCCCATTTATGTCCATTAATCTCATGTAAATATCCCATTGATTGGTTATATTTGAATCCCAAACCGCAGCTAATTTTTGATTCCTATTCACTTCCATCCAAAGCCAATTTTGATCATTTGAAGGATTTCGATACATTAAAAATTCAGATTTATAAACAGTGTAATCAGAGTTATATATAATTCCTAATGATGCTGATCCTGAATTATCAAGAGGATGATAACTCGAAGAATATGATATTATGAATTTTCCATCACTAAAACTTCTGCACATTATACCACTCTCACCTTGATTATTGGATCTATAATTATTTACTAAAAATGATCCTTTTTTAAGAGTTTTATTCTCATCATAGATTGCAGCATATATATCCAAGTCATTATTTCGTCTTTCAAGATAAGGGACCAAAAATGTATCATCACTTATGGCACATAATTTGGGAAAAATTTGATCTGCATCAGTTATAGTATTTACTACAGATTCGGGGATTAATAGATTTAAATTGCTGTCATATATTTTCATCCGAATATCAAAGTCTCCTGTTTGATTTGTGTGATAAATTATGACAATTTTTCCTGATTTCATTGTAATTGCAAAAACTTGAGATTCATCATCATTTGTAACAGAGTTTATTAAAGTTTCTGATCCAATTTTGTTATGTGATTTATCAAATCTTTGACCATAAACTTCCCAACTGTGTATTTGATTTAGTGTTTGCCAAAATATATAAAATCCTCCATCGGAAGCTGGGATTATAGAAGGATTGGATTGTTCGTCTCTTGTATATGTGTTTGCTCTAATTTCTGTATTACTTGAAGAGTTCAACAGAAGAAAAATAAAAGTCAATTTAAGGTAAATTGCACATAGTTGGTTTATTCTTGGAATATGACTAAAATTATAATTAATTTATATATTTTTTTAAAAAAAGTTTAATAAAAAAGCAGGATTACTTTTTCCTGGAAATCATCATTTTTTAATAAAAATAAAAAGAATATATTTATATAAATAAAACAAAAATATATTAAAATTTAACATAATTCGAGAAATTATAAATAATATATTATTCAAA
>Ga0194116_10008143_pt1 | contig 10684 bp, 8 predicted proteins | sample TA2MahsurfametaG_4_FD_148617 | JGI IMG/M metagenome (GOLD analysis project Ga0194116, IMG submission 148617) | Freshwater microbial communities from Lake Tanganyika, Tanzania - TA2015008 Mahale S9 surface | ecosystem: Environmental > Aquatic > Freshwater > Lake | place: Tanzania: Lake Tanganyika... | reverse complement strand
GATCCCAAACCGGTTTTCTGACTTTATCTTTATAGGAGGCGGGCAGACGGTCGTACGGACTTTCCTTTTCAGATTCAGCTACTCCGGTGCCCTCAATTAAAAAGGATTCTTTACCATAATAAACCGTTTGGTCTTTATTGGTGCTTTCTTGTGAAAAGGCAACATTTGAAATAGAACTGATCAGGAAAAGGATAATGATTTTATACATGATTTTAAGATTGTTTTCGGTAAATATAGGAGAAGGTACTATAAGTAACAAGAAGGGTACCTAAGGTTTTTGCTGTGGTCATGAATAGTAAAGTAAATGGATAAAACTTTATCTTGCAGAACCTAAACCTTGGTCACTGAATGATGATTAATTATGCAATTTCGGGATGAGTACAGAAACTAAAGACGACCAATCCACTTTCTCATCCTATGAAATTTTTGTAATCCTGATGCTCGCCCTGACTCAGTTTACGGTGGTTCTGGATTTCATTGTGATTTCTCCTCTTGGTGATATGCTGATGAAGTCTATGAATTTAAGCACTGCTCAGTTTGGATTGTCCGTATCGGCTTATGCCTTTAGTGCCGGACTATCCGGGCTTGTAACAGCCGGTTTTGCCGATCGTTTTGACCGAAAAAAATTGCTGTTGTTTTTTTATATCGGCTTCCTTGTCGGCACTCTGTTCTGTGGTTTGAGCAATAACTATTTAATGTTATTGGCAGCACGTATTTTCACCGGTTTATTTGGAGGGGTAATTGGCTCGATTTCAATGGCTATTGTATCAGATCTCTTTCCGCTCGAAAAGAGAGGCAGAGTATTTGGCTTTTTACAAATGGGTTTCGGAGCAAGTCAGGTTTTTGGTATTCCGTTGAGTCTTTACATGGCAAATGCATGGGGCTGGCAATCGCCTTTTTTAATGATTGTTGGGTTGTCAATCATGGTTTGGCTATTTATTCTGTTTAAACTTAAACCGGTGGCCGAACATCTTGAGGATCAAAATGAACAGCATGCTGTGGTTCATTTGTGGGAAACGCTAAGGATTAGGAAATATAGAATAGGTTTTCTTGCCACAACCTTTTTGTCTTTGGGCAATTTTATGATGCTTCCATGGGGGAGTGCTTACGTAATCAATAATTTGATGAATTGAGTGACCGATTCGATAAATTTTTTTTATTTACCATTGCCTCTATCATTTTAATTGTGGTGATAAGCATTTATGCAAATCTTGGGCCCGTTTCATTTTGGCTCGTGCTGATTATGAATCTGGGGCTTCAGGTAGGGTTTTTGAGTCGGACAGTACCATCCACGGCTCTAACTTCCGCTTTACCTAAGAAAAATGATCGTGGAGCGTTTATGGGAATAAATGCATCGCTTCAGCAAATTTCGGGAGGTATTGCAGCTGCAATCAGTGGGATGATTGTAATTCAAAAAGATAAATTTAGTCCGCTCGAACACTATGACACAATGGTATATGTAGTGGTGCTCCTTTCCATTATTTCCGTACTCTTACTTTGGAGAGTGAGTAAGCTTGTTAAAAACGAGAATGCAATTTGATTCAGCTTAATCTCTAAATTATTTGCTTTTTCGATAATGATGACTAACTTAACATTCTAAATTCAGACCTTCTATCAAAAATTCAATTGAGTGAGGTGACGGAGTCATGAACACACAGAAAAGAATTTGACTTAATTTGCTTGCAGAAAAGAACCTTTAAGATTTATGCTTTCTAAAAAGACCCGCTATGCTTTAAAAGCCCTTGTAGTTTTGGGAAAGAATTTTGGAGGAATACCGATTCAAATTTCAAGAATTGCTGCTGAAGAACATATTCCTAAAAAATTTTTAGAGCAAATTCTCCTCGATCTTCGGAATGCAGGCCTATTGTTTAGTAAGAAAGGCTCCGGAGGGGGTTATGGACTCGTAAAAGATCCTTCAGAAATTTCAGTTGTACAAATATTGCGGCTTACGGGGGGGCCCGTTGCCCTTCTTCCCTGTGTTAGTTTGAATTTTTATCAAAAGTGTGAGGAATGTGAAAACGAGGATACCTGTGGTATCAGGGACGCTTTTGTTGAGGTTAGGGATGCCACATTAAAAATTTTGACTGAAACCAGCATTGCCGATTTGATTCTAAGAGAGAAGAAACTGTTAGAGAAATTTGGCTTGTAAATTTTTTTGTAAAAAAAGTCTACTAAATCTATATGCTTTGTATTATATTTGAACAATGAAAAATTTTAATCATACTATTTTCAGTGAAATAATGAATAAGTGTTGTTTTGAGGGCATAAATAATCATTGAAAGAGACCAGACATAGAGTAAATTTTATATGCTTGAACCTCTTCATCATCTCGAAGAGGTTTTTTTTGAATCATAAATGAATAGTTTTAGAACAGAATTAGAAGATCCCATCGTACAAAAGGATATCATTGATCTGGAGAATAAGATCAGGGAGTTTCGTGAGGGAAAAATCCATGATGAAAAATTTCGTAGCCTTCGTTTGGCTCGTGGTATCTATGGTCAGCGACAGCCCGGGGTACAAATGATTCGGATTAAACTTCCCTTTGGAAAAATCAGTTTCAAACAGTTCCTGCGTATTGCTGATATTTCTGATGAGTATGCAAGTAGTAATCTTCATTTAACCACCCGTCAGGATATTCAGATTCATTATGTCAGTCTGGATCGTACACCCGAACTATGGGCAAAATTAGAGCAGGATGATATTACCTTAAGAGAGGCTTGTGGGAATACGGTAAGAAACGTAACTGCGTCTTCTACTGCAGGAATTGATCCGGGTGAGCCCTTTGATGTGTCACCCTATGCCCATGCAACCTTCAAGTATTTTCTGCGAAATCCAATCTGTCAGGAAATGGGAAGAAAGTTTAAGATTGCATTTTCGGCAACAGAAGCAGATTCTGCCTTTACTTATATTCATGATCTGGGATTTATTCCAAAGCTTTCAATACAGGAGGGCAAAGAAAGTAGGGGGTTCAAGATTATGTTTGGTGGCGGACTTGGTGCACAACCTTCAATCGCTCATGTTATCCATGAATTTCTGCCTGAAGATGAACTAATTCCTTTCATCGAGGCTACGCTTCGCGTATTCGACAGGCATGGTGAACGCACGAACAGGAATAAGGCAAGGATGAAATTTTTGGTTGCGAAATTAGGACTTGAAGAAGTTTTAAGGCTGATCGAAGAGGAGAAATTAGCCATTCCACATCAGAAATTTATTGTTGACCGCGATACCATCGCATGGCCTGAAATACCTGAATTAAGTTCCTTGCCCCAAGCCCGGATTCCGGAGCAGTTTGAGTTTCAGCGTTGGTTGGATACCAATGTATTTGAGCAAAAACAGAGTGGATTTTTTGGTGTTTACATTAAGGTTTCAACCGGCGATATACCTACCGCTAAAGCCAGAAAGTTTATTTCAGCCATCAGGGGTTTGGTTGCCGATGAAATCAGGATTACAATCAATCAGGGTTTGCTTCTAAAGTTTGCGCGAAAGGAAGTCTTACCCGTACTTTTTGAACGTTTAAAGGAGCTTGATTTTGTGAGGCCGGGATTTGATAGTGTAGGCGATGTAACCACTTGTCCGGGTACAGATACCTGTAATCTCGGAATTTCAAACAGCACTGAGTTGGCGCGAGTTCTGGAAGATCTAATCTCGGAAGAATATGATGAACTACTTGATAATCAAGATATTAAAATAAAAATTAGCGGCTGTATGAACAGCTGCGGACAACATGGGCTTGCTCAGATCGGGTTTCATGGAAGCTCCTTAAAAGCGGCGGGTAAAGTGGTTCCTGCAGCACAGGTTCTGTTGGGTGGCGGGACTTTAGGAGATGGACTCGGACGAGCCGCCGATAAAGTAAATAAAGTGCCATCCAAAAGAACTAAGGATGTAATTAGGCTAGTCCTGGATAATTACAAGCAAAACATGCAGGAAAATGAACTTTTCAATGCGTATTACGACCGACTTGGGAAGGACCATTTTTATCAGTTGTTAAAGCCACTTGCCGATCTGACTACCTTGACTCCCGATGAATTTATCGATTGGGGTCATGAAGAGACTTTCGAAACAGCGATTGGCGTTGGTGAATGTGCGGGAGTAATGATTGATCTTGTTTCAACTTTATTACTAGAGGCTGAAGAAAAATTACAATGGTCACTGGAATCTTTTGAAGCTAAGGCATATGCCGATTCAATTTACCATGCTTATAGTGTATTTATCAGTGGTGCAAAAGCCATGTTACTCGATAAAGGCATCAATAGCAGTACTCAAACCGGAATCATTCGTGATTTTGACCAGGAATACAAAGAAAGTAGTATCCTTTCCGGTTTGGAAAGCTTCAGTGATTTGGTTTTACAGATTAATAAAAACGAGCCAAAGGCAGAATTTGCTCAATACTACTTGGGCACTACCATTGAATTTATCAATAGAATTAAGAAAGTAAAGGAGGCTATTCAGCCATGATACAAACTCAGGTCAAAGGAAAAATAAAGGAGCCGAGGATTACGCTGGTTGGCGCTGGTCCGGGTGATGCAGAACTAATCAGTTTAAAGGGGGTACGTCTCCTGAAGTCGGCAGACGTGGTCTTGTACGATGCATTGGTCAACAGCGAATTACTTGATTTTGCACCTGAAAATGCGATTAAGGTATATGTTGGCAAGCGCTCGGGTGACCACTCATACTCACAGGATACAGTGAACAAACTGATGATTGATTATGCCATAAACTATGGTCATGTTGTTCGTTTGAAAGGTGGTGATCCATTTGTTTTTGGACGTGGTTTTGAGGAACTGGAAATGGCAGCATCCTACAACATTCAAACGGAAGTGGTACCAGGAATTTCAAGTAGTATATCCGTCCCCGCACTTCAGGGAATACCGGTTACCCACCGGGGTGCAAGTGAGAGTTTTTGGGTAGTAACCGGAACCACCAGTTCAGGAGAAATTTCGAAAGATCTTTATGAAGCAGCAAAAACAGATGCCACCATTGTTGTGCTGATGGGATTAAAAAAATTAAAAGAAATTACTGAAATTTTTGTCGAAGCAGGTAAAAGCCGACTGCCGGCAGCGGTTATTCAGAACGGATCAATGCAAAATGAGAAGCTTGTGGTCGCCACTGCATCAACAATCTTTGAAACTGCTCAAGACCATAAAATTGGATCGCCTGCATTGATTATTTTCGGGGAGGTAGTTGGCTTACACTCGAAATTTCAACCCATCAAAGCTTTTTATGAGCTCTCAGAGTAAAAAGAATACGGAACTTAGCACAGAGGGCAACCAACTTTTTCCTGTATTTCTTAAGCTTAATCAGCTGAGGGTTCTGCTGGTTGGTGCCGGAAATATTGGACTTGAGAAATTGCAGGCGGTTTTATTTAACAGTCCAGACGTTAAAATGACCATCGTTTCCGAAACTTTTTTACCCCAGGTTTTGGAATTAATTGCAGATTATCCTTCAGTAAAAATTTTTCAAAGGAAGTTTGAGCGCGATGATCTTCTGGCGCATGACTTAGTGATATTGGCCACCGGTGATAATCTTTTAAATGCAGAGATTAGAACGATGTCTCGGGAGTTAAATTTGTTGATCAACGTGGCAGACAAACCCGAGCTCTGTGATTTTTATCTGGGATCCATAGTAAAAAAGGGGGATCTAAAAATTGGTATTTCAACCAATGGGAAATCACCAACCCTCGCAAAACGCCTCAAAGAACTTTTTCAGCAGAATCTGCCTGATGAGCTTGATTTAAGTTTACAACAGCTGAATGCGTTTCGAAATACTTTGAACGGAGATTTTTCCCAAAAGGTGAAAGAGTTAAATAAGGCTACAGCCATTCTGATAAGTCCGGCAGCCGAGCAGGTAGCCAGCCGCAGGATGAGATGGGCACTTTGGGGGACAGGTTTTTTTAGTATTTTGGTAATTTTTGGACTTTTCTGGTTCAATGATCCCATATTTCGGACCTACCTTCAAGGAATTCAAGTAACTTTTTATTATTTTCTGATTGCAGGATTCATCTTCGCCATGATTGACGGCGCAATCGGTATGTCTTATGGGGTTACTTCCACCACTTTTTCTTTATCGATGGGTATTCCACCTGCATCAGCAAGTACCGCGGTACATGTTTCAGAGATTTTGAGTAATGGAATTGCCGGGTGGATGCATTTCAGAATGAAAAATGTGAACATGCGTTTATTTTGGTTATTGCTGATACCGGGGGTAATTGGAGCCGTAATCGGCGCAGTCTTACTTTCATCATTTGAACATTACAGTTACATCACTAAGCCCATAGTTTCAGTTTATACTTTAACTCTTGGCCTGTTGATCCTTTCCAAAGCGACTAATTATAACCATAAAAAAGTTGGAGCTAAAATTAAAAATATTCGGTTTTTAGGTTTTGGAGGAGGATTTATTGATGCAGTTGGAGGTGGAGGATGGGGTTCAATTGTTTTGTCGTCGCTGATCGCAGGTGGCCGAAATGCTCGCTATGCCCTTGGAACGGTTAAGCTTTCCAGATTCTTCATTGCATTGATGAGTTCGCTGGCATTTATCACCATGCTCAATAATGTTTATTGGAATGCTGTTTTAGGGCTGGTTATCGGGAGTGCGATTGCATCGCCAATTGCCGCTCGCTTGTCCAATAAAATTTCGGTTAAAGCAATCATGATAGCGGTTGCTATCCTTGTTATTTTGGTGAGTCTTAAAACAATTATTACTACCCTGATTAATTTTATTTAATTGAGTATTTTTGCCGAAATCCCAGAGAATAATGAAAGAAAAATCCAAACTCATTCGTACACAAGCAACACGTTCTTCCAACAGGGAACATTCGGTGCCCTTGTATCTTACTTCAAGTTTTGTGTTTGATAATGCAGAGCATGGAAGGGCGATGTTTGCCGATGAAATAGAAGGGAACATTTATTCTCGGTATTCTAATCCAAATACCACGGAGTTCATAGATAAAGTGCGTGATTTTGAAGGTGCAGAGGCAGGATTAGCTTTTTCTTCAGGGATGGCAGCAGTATTTGCATCGATAGCCGGATTGCTGCGTAGTGGAGACCATATTGTCGCTTTTCGTTCAATATTTGGCTCCACGCATCAATTGTTTACTCAATTATTGCCTCGCTGGGGTATTACAACCACCTATGTTGATGCCTCCAAACCAGAAGATTTTGAACCAGCTTTGCGCCCTGAAACTAAAATGGTTTTTCTGGAAACACCATCTAATCCCGGACTTGAGTTGGTTGATTTGGAATGGTTGGGGCGATTAAAGCAAAAACATCGGTTTATTTTAAATGTAGATAATTGTTTTGCAACACCATATTTGCAAAAGCCCATTCAATTCGGTGCGGATCTGGTCAGTCACTCGGCAACCAAATACATGGACGGGCAAGGTAGAGTTTTAGGCGGAGTAGTAGTTGGCCGTGAGGACCTTTTAAAGGAATTGATGTTTTTTATCCGTCATACGGGTCCCGCCATGTCAGCCTTTAATGCATGGACCCTTTCTAAAAGTCTTGAAACCCTTCCGGTAAGAATGGATAGGCATTGTAGCAATGCGCTAAAGGTCGCAGAAGCCCTTGAACAACATCCCGAAATAGAGGTAGTGCGCTATCCTCACCTGCCATCCCATCCACAATATGAACTGGCTAAGCGCCAGATGACTCAGGGTGGGGGAATAGTTACTTTTATAGTAAAAGGAGGATTTGAAAGAGGTAAAAGGTTCATGGATGCATTGAAAATGATTTTACTCTCACCCAATCTTGGGGATACCCGCTCAATTGCAACTCACCCTGCCTCTACAACCCATTCTAAATTAAGTGATGCGGAGCGTGCTCAAATAGGAATTTTCCCGGGTAGCATCAGGATTTCTGTTGGCTTGGAGGATATCGACGATATACTGGAAGATTTAACACAAGCACTCGATCACTCAAAAATTTAAGGTATCATGAATAGCCCAGAAAAAATTCTTTCCGAAATTAAAGGCTTGAGTATTGAGCAATCGCTGCAATATTTAATAAAGACCTTCCCAGGAAAAGTAATTTTTTCAACGAGTTTTGGGTGGGAAGATCAAGTTATTTCTGATATAATATTTCGAAATAACTTTCCGATAAAGGTATTTACACTAGAGACAGGAAGGTTATTCCCGGAGACTTATTATGTCTGGAGTCGTACTCTTGAGAGGTATGGGAAGCCTATACAGGCATATTATCCGAATACGGCAGCAGTTGAGCATTTAGTCGGTTCGAAAGGACCCAGCAGTTTTTATGAATCTGTTGAGAATCGTAAAGAATGTTGCGCAATAAGAAAAATCGAGCCTTTAAAACGTGCACTTTCAGGAAATGCATGCTGGATAACCGGAATACGCGCCGAACAATCACAGAACCGGGAAGATATGGAACCAATAGAATGGGACGAAGCTAATCAGATTATAAAGTTTCATCCTATTTTCAATTGGGCCCTAGATCAAGTCAAGGCTTACATCCACCAAAACAATATTCCGTATAATCCATTGCATGATCAAGGTTTTCCAAGTATCGGTTGTGCGCCATGCACGCGGGCAGTAAAAGAAGGTGAAGATTTCAGAGCCGGTCGCTGGTGGTGGGAAGATCAGGATAAAAAAGAATGTGGTTTGCATTCTTCTTGATGATAGCGAAATAAATAATTCAGCATGAGTATACGATTTTTTTAAGTGAATATGAATACACAGGATACAACCTATTTAGACCAGCTGGAAGCCGAAGCAATTTATATATTGCGTGAGGTTGCCGGTCAGTTTGAAAAACCGGCCTTATTATTTTCTGGTGGGAAAGACTCCATAACACTTGTCAGACTTGCCGAAAAAGCATTCAGACCCGGAAAATTTCCTTTTCCGCTCGTACATATAGATACAGGACATAATTTTCCTGAAACAATCAGCTATCGTGATGAAATGATGGCGAGAATCGGGGAGAAATTAATGGTTGGCTATGTCCAAGATTCAATAGATCAAGGAAAAGTAATAGAGCAAACCGGCAAAAATGCCAGCAGAAATGCGCTTCAAACGGTCACTTTGCTGGATACCATAGCAGAGAACAAATTTGATGCCTGTATAGGCGGTGCTCGCAGAGATGAGGAAAAGGCCCGTGCTAAAGAAAGAATATTTTCGGTGCGTGATGAATTTGGACAATGGGAACCTAAGCGCCAGCGGCCAGAACTCTGGAATATTTACAATGGTAAAATTCACAAAGGAGAAAATGTTAGGGTATTTCCGATTAGTAATTGGACAGAGCTTGACGTTTGGAATTATATCCGTAGAGAAAATATTGATTTGCCTTCTATCTATTTCGCGCATGAGCGGGAGGTGATTTCTCGGAACGGACAGTTGATGGCAGCTGCAGAATGTTTAAATATGGATCATGAGGATCATGTTGTACGTAGAAATGTTCGTTTTAGAACGGTTGGTGATATGACTTGTACGGCCGCGGTGGAGTCTGATGCAGATCAGATCGATGACATCATTGAAGAAATCAGGTTTTCAAAAATTAGTGAACGAGGCGCAAGGATGGATGATAAAGTGTCTGAAGCCGCAATGGAAGACCGCAAGAAGGGGGGATATTTTTAATATGGATTTACTAAAATTTTTTACTGCCGGAAGTGTTGACGATGGAAAGAGTACATTAATCGGCCGACTTCTTTATGATACGGAGTCCATCTTAGCAGATCAGCTTGAGGCCTTGCAACAATCTAATCGTAAAAATGACGATGGCACCATTGACCTGGCCATTTTGACCGATGGATTAAAAGCAGAGCGTGAGCAGGGCATTACGATCGATGTAGCTTATAAATATTTTCAAACGGCCAAGCGTAAGTTTATTATTGCGGATACTCCGGGGCATATCCAATACACCCGAAATATGGTTACGGGAGCTTCTAATTCCGATCTGGCCATTATTCTGGTGGATGCCCGCAATGGTGTGGTGGAACAAACAATCAGACATTCTTTCCTGGTTTCTCTTCTTGAACTTAAGCATGTAGTGGTTTGTATCAATAAAATGGATATGGTTGGATACAGCGAGGATGTTTTCAATTCCATCAGACAAGCTTATTCCGGTATTGCGGATAAATTAAGGCTTAAGGAAGTAACTTATATTCCGGTGAGTGCATTGAAGGGTGACAATATTGTTAATAAGTCTGAACGGATTTCTTGGTATCATGGAAAAAGCTTGCTCAATCATCTTGAAAGTACTGAAGTCAATGAAGCAGTTATGTCACATCAGGCCCGTATGCCTGTGCAATGGGTAATCAGGCCGCAAACGGAAGAGCTTCATGACTATCGCGGGTATGCAGGCCGAATATTAAGCGGGAGTTTTCACTTAAATGATAAAATAACTGTTCTGCCTTCCGGAATTCGTTCGGAGATCAGCAAAATTGAATCCAATTTCACGGAGCAAGAGGATGCAAAATCCGGAATGTCGGTCATACTGCATCTGAAAGATAATATTGATATAGGTCGAGGTGACCTCTTGGTTAACTCCTCTCATGAACCTTTAGTATCCCAAGAGATTGAAGCAGACTTGTGCTGGATGGATACCCGACCACTGGATACATCGATCATGTACCTAATTCAGCATAACAGTAAGGTTACTAAATGTAAAATTCGAGAAATCCTTCATTCGGTAAACATCAACACGCTTGAAAAGATAGAATCAGATTCCTTTCAGTT
>Ga0194116_10008141_pt1 | contig 10684 bp, 13 predicted proteins | sample TA2MahsurfametaG_4_FD_148617 | JGI IMG/M metagenome (GOLD analysis project Ga0194116, IMG submission 148617) | Freshwater microbial communities from Lake Tanganyika, Tanzania - TA2015008 Mahale S9 surface | ecosystem: Environmental > Aquatic > Freshwater > Lake | place: Tanzania: Lake... | reverse complement strand
CTAATATCTATATGTTAATTTAATATAATAAATTCAAATGGCAAAAATAAATTAATTAGAATAAAATTAAGTCACATAATTTATTTGAAGCTAATGGAATTATCAGGTATTAACTTTTTTTTAAAAGATATAAAGTTAAGGGAAAATAAACAAGTTATATTAATAAAATATTTGAATAATTAATCCAATAAAAAATATGAAAATGAGATAAATAGATATAATTAAACTTTTTAACAGTTTGATTTTTATCCTTATTAGAAACATTTCAATATAATGGAAAAGTTTTTTATGATGAAAAAATTATTACATGCATTTTAAAAATTAATGACAAATTCTTCAGATTTATTAGTGAACAAGTTTGTGAAGAAAAGACTGATCAATTTAATAGCATTGATATTATTATACCTTACAAAAACATGGTTTTTTTTGCAATAAATGAAAATAAAGAAAATCAAAATTCTGAAGAACTTGAAGGTAAATAAATAATGGAAAATAATTTATAAATAAACTATCATAAAAAATAGCCGAGGAAGATAAAAAAATCTATCTTAAAGGATTCATTTTAATCAACTTTAATACATCAAGCTCATCAGGAATTGATGATGAAGAGTCTAGTAAATTGATAAAATTTTTCCCTGAAGAAAATGAAAAGAGTATAAAAAATATAAATTTATTTTATTGAAAATCTTAATTCTCTATCATTTTTTTCTAAATCAATTAGAATGAATCAAATTTATTATTTTAGTTTCTGAAATATATGATAAAATTGATTGGAATAATAGGCAAAATCCAGAAGAAGAATTCGGAGGTATTTTTAGAGACTGATCTTAATAAAATTTATTTATATAAAAATTACCTTTTTTGAAAAATTTATTATTTTAATATGATTAATCCTTAACTCATTATAGATGAATTTGTTGGTGAAAATAAATTATATACTGCTGAAGACTTTGAATAGCATTATCCTTGAAACAATAATATATAGAATAAATATTATTTTTTTAAAAATTGAAGAGGTCATAAATATTTTTTTTAAATTATGGAAATTTTAAATTAAATATTTAATTCACTGATTAAAGTAAAGTAAATTAATTGGATTTTTAAAAAATTGAAAATGAAATTTCTTAAATTTTCTTCTTCTAAATCATTCCTTAATAATTTCTTTTGTGAATCAACAAAAAAGAATTTATTTACCTTAAACTTTCGTCTTTATAGCTCATTCAATAAAAAAGAGGAAGATTCCAAAAAGAAGCAAAAGCAGTATAAATCAATAAAAAGACCAAATACAAATAAAATCATTACAAATCGCAATATAAATGATAACTTAGTATTTAAAATATTCAAAGTTGAACAAGTTATTTTGGAAAATAACAAAAAAAACAATCTTGATTCTAAATCAAAGATAGAGGTCATCATTAAAAACAAAAAAAAAGAGTCATTTTTTTTTCATTTTAATAACTTAAGAAAAAGTCGAGTTTTAAATTTCTTCTTTTTATATTTGCCAAAAAAAGTCTTTCAACTTTCCCTACTTGCATTGTTAATTTATCTATTCTATCAAACAAATTTCTTAAGCCAGCTTGTTAATAAATTTGTAGGTGACGCGTTTATTGAGTTAAAAAAACTGATAATGCAACTCTATATAGGTGACACTTCCCTTTTTATAGATGATGTCCTCTGTGATATTTTCGAAGATCAAAAATTCATAGAAGGAATTGATAATTTGCTTATTCGAATCTACAATGATCCATTTCTCAAGACAAATGTGAAAAACTTATTTTGGGAAGCTTTTTCTATTTTTTTGAAAGATATGCATCATGGTTCTCTTTTGCACACTTTGCTTGTTAATATATTAGATGATACGCTTTTTACAAAAGTCAGCAACAAGTTTTTCTTTGAGTTTTTTAAAAAGATAGAATTACAGGGTTTTGTAGAAGATTATTTACTTGAATTATTTGAAGAAAAATTTTTTAGAGCATATTTAAATTACATTATGAAATCAACTTTGCTTTATTACGTTCATAAATCAGATTTTAAAGAAAACTTTAGAGATTTTATAAAAGGCTTTATTGTGAAAGATATAATTTATGAGAGGGTATTAACATATTATTATATGAATTTTAACATGAATCATGAAAATGATTATGAAATGGATAGAGAGGAGCTTGAGTATCTTTTTGGTATTAAGCTTCCATATGATCATCAAGAATATATTAAATGTGTTAAGCTAGATATGAATAATAATCTGTTAAAGCAAAAATTTTTAACAGGAAAAACAACTGCAATTGATTTGTTCACTGATAATCAATATGATTATGATCCTCCAACGCTAAATGAAGAAGTTGATGATAAAGAGGAATTCATTCCTAATAATTCAAGAGATGAGTTATCTTATAAATTTTAACTTTTGACATTTATTTTATTACAGGTTTTTTACGTAAATTTTTTATATCAAATTCTATTTCTATTCTCTCATATTTTATTAGTAATTCAAAAGAATGATTAAAATAAACTTTTATTCTTGAAATTTTAATATTAATTCATTTGAGAGTAAATCTTGTCAAGATTTGATATAATTCAATAATCTTGAGAAGTCAGTTCTCAATTTAGTAAAACTGCTTTAATGAAAAACAATTTATAATTCAGTAATAAATTAAAATTTTATTAAATATAAGCTAATTTTATTCATTTAATCAAAAGTTGGATTTTTAATCAAAGATGAATTATAAAATAATAAATTTTCATTACTTTTTCTTACAACGATTTTTAATAACTCGGTCGAAACATAAAATTTTTAAACTCTTCTTAAATTTTTTATTTCAGTGGCTTATTCGTTTATAAACCTATAATAAATTAATCATTGAAAATACATTGATATACTTTTATTTTGTGTACTCTTATAAATTGGAAAAAAATTTAAAATGATTTTTCGCTTAAAAAGCGCCTAAGAATTAAAAATGAATAATTAATATTAAAATATGGAAAAGGAAGATAAAAAAGAAAATAAAAGTAAAAAAAAGGATCAAAAAACTCACAACAACAAAAATAATGAAAAAGGAATTAATCGCAAAATAACAGAATACTATGATCCACAAATTGTAAATCCTAAAAATTCACAGCCAGAAGTTCATATTCAAATTGTTCAAGATATGAAACAAGAAAAAAATCTTAAAGAAAATGAAAAATGTTTGAACTCAGTAACTTTATAAAAAATTTACATTTTTAAACAAATGCATAAGATTATTCATCAATTTTAAAAATTTAGAATGATCAAGATTCGCTTCATAAAAAATATAATATAGAATATAAATATCAAAATTATAACAATCTTACTAAGTTATTACACATAACAAGTAATTTATATTCAAATTTGGGTTAAATTTATAAAATGTTAATAATTAGAATGTTATTTTCCTGATATTTTTTTTTTTGATAATTTCAAATCTCATTATTATAGCAAATGAAAATTTCATTTTTACAAACCAATCTGACTACACCCAAATTGGAAAATATGTAATAAATTATGTTGATGACTTGATATTAAAATACAATATGAAAAAACTATGGATTCCAAAAACTCAAAAAGTAAACAAATTTTCAGATTTTGAAAAATCTAATAGCAATCAATGTCATATTTTCGTCAGCAAAAATTTTGAAGAGAAAAATAAAAAATTATTACTATTAATTCAAGGTACTGGAGCTGTTCGTGCTGGGTATTCTAAAATATAATTAAAGGAAAATAAAAATAAATGGCAATTTTAATTAGAACTTTTAAAAATAAACTAATTATAAATTTTAGTCTCCTAAATAAAAAAATTTTTTTAATAAATGTTTAAAAAATTTTAATTTTAGAATTTGGAGCAGATCAGTGTGCATAAATGATTCTTTAGAAAAAGGGTCAGTGATTCCATTTTTAGAATATGCAGAAAAGAATGATTATCAAGTCATGATTTTAAATCCAAATGAACGTTATTCTACGAATAAAAATTCAAAATCAGGCATACCAATTAAAGAATTTACATCAATGGAAAAGCATTGTGAATGGGTTTGGAAAAATATTATAGAAGAGTTTTCAAATTCTAGCGAAATTCATATAGTGGCACATTCAATGGGAGGGGTTTGCACTCTAAAAATATTAAATTCTGCTCTTAAAAGCAAAAATATTGGTTTTATTAAAAAGATTGCTTTTACAGACGCGGTTCATGGTTCAAGTCTAAGATATTTATTAGATAATAAAGATGTACCAATAGAATTAAGAGAATTAAGAAAAGTAAATTTGGTCTAAAATTTAGAATATGATCCATTTCGTAACTCATAGAGAAAAAGCAGGTTTTTTAATTTCTAGAGAAGATTCAAATTATGAGTATTTAATAATTATTAAAAAATTGTTTGATTTTTATCTTTTTTTATGTAAATTAAAAATTATCTAGTGGGATAGTTCATTGTTCTGCTGGTCATATCAAACATGAATTTACTACTGGATATGCGTTTGATGAAATAATTAAATTTTTTAATTCGAAAAATGTTGATGGTATATTTTTTTTTAAAATAAGAATATCTTGAAAAACAACATAATTATCCTGAAAATTATAACAAACAAGTCAACAAACGAAACAATAGTTTTCAAAATACCAGCGAAAATATTATAATTGAAATATCTAATAATATTGAACCAAAATCCCCTGATAATAATTTAATCAATTTAAATGATGATAATCAAATGGAAAAGTTAAAACAAAATTCAAATGACAATATTAACATTGAATTAGAAGAGCCTGTAAATTATAAAAATTTGCCGTCAGAGGATAAATCTGATAAAATGGATATTGAATAAATAATTTTAATTATTTTTAATGTATTCTTGCTGACAACTGAAATAAATTGTTATTTAAGCATAAAAAAAGATACAAAAAATTGTTTTAAACCGAAACACAAGGAGTGATTTATGTATATGATTATGTTTTCAATTAATATAAATTTATTTTGAGCTACCAAAATTTATTGATTTATATAAAAAATGTTTATGATTTATCTATTAATTTATTTCGGATATAATTTAAAAAAAACCAAATAAAGGTATCAATTTTGTACAAATTTATTGATTTATATAAAAAATGTTAATGATTTTTCTATTAATTTATTTTGGATATAATTTAAAAAAAACCAAATAAAGGTATCAATTTTGTACAAATTTTATAAAATAATTTTATTTTTGGGTTTTTATTAAAAAAGCATCAATATTTTTAATAAAATAAAGATATTCATATAAAATAAATTTGATATCCACAAAGTTTAAAAATTATTTTATGTGAATCTGCAAAAGAATTATTATTATCTGGCTTTATTTATAGTAAACTTTGCTTAAATATTTAGAATTTCTTTTTAAAATGGAAATTTAAAAATTAAACAAAAAATTTAAATAAAATCTTCATTTTTCTTAATATTAATTATCAGTTAAGAATTTTTGTATTAAATAAGTAAAAATCCTTTTCAAAAATTTTTTATTTATTTATTATATAAACTTTTTTTATATTTAACAAATGGCTATTCAATTTTCATTACGAAAATACTTCTTTTTAAGTTTTTCTTGATCATTTTCAAATAATTTCTTTTATTTATTGTTTGAAATTTTCTAAAATATCAAATGAAAATATCAACTTTTTTTATTTTTATGAGCTTATCTAAAATTAGAAATTATATAATAATTAAGAAAAAATGTAATTAAGAATAAATTAAATAAAAAATTTTTTGATAGAATTTAAATTCCACAGGCTTTTTTAAAATTATTTTAATTAAAGAATGGAGAAAAGCAAAATAAATATTAATATAAATCCAAAAAATGAATTTGAAAGTATTGCAAATAAAAAAAGCAAAGAGTGTGAAATTTCTTTTGGCTATCAACAAAATGATAATCTTGATATTTTTAAGCAAAAAAATCAAAGTTATATAATTAAAAAGAGTTTTCTGTGGTCAATATATTAAACACTCAATTAGAGAACGATAAAACAGAAAATGAAGACAATAATCAATAATCCAGTAGGACAAAAATTGATATTAATAAATATAATGTATAATTTTTTAAGTAAGTTTATATAGTATTTGAATTATTAGAAAGATTACCTTCATACACAATATCAAATCGAATATCAATATAAAAAAGAAAACAATTCAACCAAACTAAAACACCTAGAGAGTATTTAGTTTTAATCAGGATTTAATTTGGGATTTTATATAAAATATCTTAAAATTAAATTCAAAGTTATTTACTAAATAAAAATTTATTTTTTTAAAACGTAAAGCAAATGATGATTTCATTTTTACTCATAAAACAGAGTATGATAAAATTGGGGAATATGTAATAAAATACGTTAATGAATTAATATTAAATTTTAATATGAAAAAATTAGGATACCCAGAACAGACGATGTAAGAAAATTTTCGGATTTTGAAGAATTGAGAAGATATCAATGTTTTATTTATGTAAGCAAAAATTTCGAAGCCCAAAACAAAAAATTATTAGTTTTATTACAAGGTGAAAATACTAAAGGGACTGGGTAAATTTTTTTAAATTCAATAAATGTTAAACTTATGAATTGTTGTGAAGAATTTAAATTATTACCTAAAACTAAAACAAATTAAAGATAAAAAAAAATAAAAAAATAAAAAACCTCAATGATTTTTAGAATTTGGAGTAAATCAGTTTGTATAAATGATTCTATAGAAAAAGGCTCAATGATTCCATTTTTAGAATTCGCAGAAAAAAACGATTATCAAGTGATAATTTTGAATCCAAATGAACATATTCTACAAATCCAAACTTGATGTCAACTAAACCTATCGAAGAATTTGCAACAATGGAAAAACATTGTCTTTGGGTTTGGTATAATATTATTGGAAAATTTTCCAAATCAAAAGAAATTTATTTTGTAGCGAATTCTATGGGGGGCGTTTGTACTTTAAAAATTTTAAATTCTGCCCTTAAATGCAAGAAAATCAATCTTATTAAAAAAATTGTTTTCACAGATTCAACCCTTGGCACTTCGCTGAAAAATGTATTAGAACATAAAGATATGCCTAAACAATTAAGAAAAGTATATCGAATGATTAAAAATAGAACATGATTCATTTTATTAAACATCATGAGAAAGCTGGATATTTGATTTCTAAAGAAAACTCATCTATTGAGTGATTATATTAAATAATAAAAAATGAAAACTCTTTATATTTAAAATAATCTATATTGCTAAAATCGTTAACACAAAATTATTTAGTGGAATAGTTCATTGTTCTTCAGGCCATAATAAAGATGAATTTACTACTGGATATGCGTTTAATGAAATAGTCAAATTTTTAGATTCCAAAGATATTGATGGTATATTATTTTTAAATCAGATTATCTCGCAACGAAAATTAATGATCCTCAAATTTAAAACAAGCTAATGAACTTTGATAAGAATATTAAAGAAAATATGATTTTTGAAAATGCCAATGAAATTGATTCAAAATCTCTTTTAAATAATATAAATGAAATAAATGACAATAATAATAATCTGTCTGATGATACAAAAGAGCATAATACAAATGATATAAAATAAGAAAAATTAGAACAGTTTAATAGTAATAAAAAATTCGAGCCAGAATATTTATAAATTATATATTAATTATTTAACGAATAATTTGAATTAGAAGATTATATTTAATGTTATATATCTAAACAATTTCAAAATAATAATAATATTAGTTTAATTGTAGTGTATGTTTCATCAAAATTATAAAAAATCATTAATCATGAAAAATAAATAATTGAAATTCTTTACAAATAAATTTATTTTAAAAAATTAATTGACATAAAATATAAAAAAATTAATCATATTTTAATTATTAAAGAGAAGCCATCATCCATTTTTAAAAAATTGAATTATTTTTATAAAATTTACTATATTATTCATATATTTATTTTTATGTCAATTAGTTTATATTAAATTTTATTAATAAAAAAATTTATATGATTTTTAAAAATTATATTTTTAAATGATGTTATACTCTCCGATCTTCCCTTTCTTCGTTATTATTTCGATTACTTTCAATTTGTAAATCATCAACACTTTCACTTGCATATAATTCATATTCGCTATTAGTTCTGTTTCTAAAATTTCTATAAAAATATTCTGCTATAACAAATATTAAACAGAAGTAGTAAAATACATCCTCTACAATATCAAAAGCATTTTTGAATTGATGTGTAAAAAGAACAATCAGATAGATAAATATTAATAAAAGTACTAAGCATAAGCAAGCTCTATGCCCTCGATATCTCGGATTATCGCAGTTAGCTATTTGCCTAATGTAAAAAATAAACAATCTTAAGATATCAATACAAAAGCAAAGACTGGTAGAGTTATTTTGAGTAAAATCGTGATTATAATTTAAAATTTGATCATATAGATCTTTATTTTCTCCTTCTCTTTCAAAATTCGCGAATAAAAGCTTAGATTGTTGTCTACACATAGGACATAAAATATTAATCATGTTGAAAGTATGCTTTCCATAGTTTAATAAGCAACTTGCGCAAAAAGAATGTGAACAAATTAATTGAACTTCATTACGGATATTGTCCATACAAATAGGGCATTCTTCATTTATTCTTCTTCTTTGTGCATTTTCATCAACCTCTTGTAAAACATCTTTTTTGAAGCAATTTAACTTTATAACCATGAAAAAAAAATAAACAATATGTATTAAAAGAAAAGTAATCCAAATATAATGGAATTTTTCTGTGATAAAACTTTTTTCTGTAGACGTTGAATTTAGAGTCGAGTTGTCATTAAATAATGAGTTATTCAAATTTCTTAATATAAATTTATTGAAAATAACTTTTTCTGTCATTTTTTATTTATTTTCAATTTTTGATATTTTGTAGCATTAAATTTTTATAATAAAATTTTTTATATAAATAAAAATCAGCTCTAAAATAATATGAAATAAACAAATTAAAACTTTCTAAGCACTTTTTGTTTAAAAAAATCATTGAAAAATATTCTAAATAAACAAATAATAGTGAAATAATATCTAAATTTTGCTGGTTTTCTCAGAATAATTTTTAACCAATGAAAAGAATATCTCAATAATTTTCGCCTTTTTTAAAAGAACTGCTATTCATAACTTATAACTTAAAGGTTATAAATTTTAAATGTTTTGTTTATTTATAATAATTTTCTTTCTAATTTTTTAAGAATAAAATAGCTCTCTATTAATCTTCTATCCTCATATTTCAAGTCAATCGAAAAATCTTTTTTAAAAATTTCATCTTGGAATTTTAGGCAATTATTAAATTGAAAAAGAAATTTATTATATTTGTGTTTATTATCATGCTCCTCATTTTTTTGAATTTGATTTTTAAGAATTTCAAAATTCAATTTCTTTAAATTATTGTTGAAATTTCTATTCAAAATATCTAAGTTGCTTCTGTAAATCAAAAATTCGTTATTAAAATCTTCCCTAATTTTTTTCTTATTACTAAATAAATCCCTATCCTCAAAGTTTTTATTTAAAGTATTGGTCTTAATGTTTTTCATCTCATCTATTAAATCTTTTATATTATTCGGAAGATATTCTTGATACTTCAAAAAATTTTCAAAACAAAAAATGTTTTTAAATGCGTTTTTTCCTTCTCTTAAGTAATTCGTCATTCCACTTCCAATTACTAAAAATACACTGAAAATTTTCCCAAATTTTCTTTGTCTATAATATCTCTGATACATTTTTAAATTTTATCTAATTGAATTTTAATAAGCTTATTTCTTTATTTATTAGAATTCTTACATGAAATTCATTAAATAAAATTTATCGTCAATTCGAAAAAGCTTAGTTTTTTTTACATAATAATTATTTATTTTCAAATAAATTTAAATTACGAAAAATTACATTTAAAAAATGCAAAAAAATTATAAGAAAGAGCTCACTTTAAAAACTAATTCAGTTAAAAGGTATCATTCATAATCCAAATTTAATTTATTTTTGAAACAAAGTTATTTCCGATTTAAAATTTTTCTTTTGATTTGCTTGGAAATTAAATTATAGACTATTGAAAGAATTTAAAATGTATGATAAAGAATATAATACAAATAATTCTAAGTTTGAAGAATTAAAGACTAATAATGCTGATGAATCAGAATTAAAAAGACATGTGATTTCTTTAAATTCTAAAAATTAAATGTTTTTATATAATAATTGCTAATTATTTTTAGGAAGAATATGTTGCAGAGAGCCTTGCTTGTAAAGATAAGGTCAAAAAGTCTTTAAGACAATACACTGATGAATTAATTAATGTTATCAATGAAATTAATGATGAGGAAACCAAAAATTTGGAAGAATTTACAAAAGCGCAAGACCAGTTAAATGAAGCAATTGGGTTTTTTGAGGCTGAAAATTAAATTATTATTTATTTTAAAAATAAGATTTATTATTTAGAATAAATCAATATAAATCCATATATAAAGTTTAAATTATTCGATATAAAAGAAATATAAAATTATTGATAATAATTAAGCATTCTTTCACAATAATTATAAAATTTATTTTACTTAAAATTGACTTCAAAATTTCTTATTTTTTTAAACAAAAATAAAATCTAAAATCCTAAAAATAAATATATTTTTTTCAACATTCTAATTTCATAGTTATTGGA
>Ga0194116_10008139_pt1 | contig 10685 bp, 7 predicted proteins | sample TA2MahsurfametaG_4_FD_148617 | JGI IMG/M metagenome (GOLD analysis project Ga0194116, IMG submission 148617) | Freshwater microbial communities from Lake Tanganyika, Tanzania - TA2015008 Mahale S9 surface | ecosystem: Environmental > Aquatic > Freshwater > Lake | place: Tanzania: Lake Tanganyika... | reverse complement strand
AAGAACCTCCATCTAAGGAACGGGTTCCTTTCCAACCTCCGCTCTTGTAATAACGTTCATCGCGATTCCAATAGCAATTGACTTGCACCATGAGGTTCTCGCCTAATGCGCCTGATCCCACCACCTCCTTGAGCCAGCGAGAGGGTGGACTGTAGCGATTCTGTTTCACTACGAATACCTGCCGCGACATTTGCAAGGCCGTATAAATGACATCCTCGCATTCGGCCTTGGTCAAGCCCATAGGCTTCTCTATCACCACATGCGAATTGTGCCGCAAAGCCTCCAACGCAAGGGCACAATGATATCCATTCGGCGTAGCGATGTTCACCACATCCGGACGAATTCCGACACTGAACATCTCAGACAGACTACTAAAAGAAGGAACCCCTTCGGGATATAGCTCGTGTTTGAGGGCCTGCTCGGAACTATCCACTATAGCCACTAATTTGCACCCAGGATATTGATTGATAATGGTGGCATGACGACGGCCAATGTGACCAAAGCCAATTACCGCGAATGTAACAAGTAGAGTCATATAAATTGTTTTGAGTATTTGTAAGTCCCTTTACTAAAAAAGACTATGCAAACACCCCTATTTCCAGACAGGACAAAAGTGTTAAGTTAAGGTTGAATTTGTTGTTTCCATTCGGAGGGTGTTCAGTTCTGTAGTGCTTCATGGGGATTTCGTTCGTTATACTCTTCGATCCATTCTTCGGTTAGGGCTCTGACTTCGCGGATATAGTTGAACATGTAGGCGTCAAGGATGGCTTCGCGGTACACGCGGTTGAATCTTTCGATGTAACCGTTCTGCGTGGGCCTACCGGGTTGAATAAACTGAATATCAATTTCATGTTCCTTGCACCACCACTCAAATACTTATGATCGAGACTATTTGCATCTTGGTGGAAGGGCCCTTCGTTTTTTGTGTACATGTCAATCAATTACCATTTATCCATAGCCAGGTCGGTGTACTTCGTTTTGAGGTGCGAATGCTCTACTTACATTTTTTACTATCTATATATCAGACACATCACAACCCCCATGTTTTTCATACCATTTGAAAAGGTTAACATGTGCGATGCTCAATTCATAGCTCGCCCCCGGTGACTACAACGGATTCATGCCTTTCAAGTACCTATACAACTGGCACTTCGGTGAATCGTGATTTTTTTTCATGGTTTTTGAAAATTAAGGAAATTCTCTAATTTCACAAATTTCCTTTTTAGTGGTTCATACACACTCAATATTCAAAACCCTGACAAAACAGCTAAAATATGATAATTCCATCTTAAATTCAACGACTTATGACCTTTATATAGGTGACTAAAAATGCTTATGAATTTTATACGTATTTATAATATTCTATTCTTACGATAAAGACATGCCTCCCTTAGAGTGGGAGTGGAGTTGTAAGTTGCTTGGCTATCTTCGTTTGGTATAAAATCGCTAAATCCATTTTCAAGCAGTTCGAGTGCCTTTAACATTGCTTTTGGAGCGATCTGATAATTCTTTTTAACAAGTGTATTGAAAGTATCTTTTACCGATACAGCATATTTTTCCTGCACAATTATAGCTCCCGAATCTATACCTTCGTCCACAAAATGTATGCTCACCCCGGTTTCTTTCTCTTGTTTATAAACAACCCAGAACGGCGTGAGCCTACCCCTATTTTTTGGTAAAAGGGCATTGTGACGGTTGATTACACCAATAGAAGGGATGGTTAACATTTCTTTTTTAATTATGCTCTGGCTTTGGTTGATGATAACGTCTGGTTTTAGTGATTGCAGTTGCTTCCGGAACGCTATACTGTTGGGAGTTTTTATTGCGAAAACAGGAATTCCTTTCTTTTTGGCATAACCCAAGACGGTAGGATCATCAGTGAAACCAAAACGATGAAAATATTTTCGTAACTTATAAAATACGGTTACAAAGAGGTTTTTAGTGAATTGAAAAACACCCATGATCAAGAATAGAGAGAGGATGTAGGTATATTTAGATTTTCCCTTTGATAAAGTTAGTCTGTCACCCTTTGGAACGGCCAAACCAATGATATCATCAGACCGTGCATCAATTATACTCTTGATAAAGTCTTTTGTCTGGACAGGATCGTCCATTGTGATAATAAAAATTCTCATTTAATTAATCCATTTTGACGGCAGTACTCTTGCACAGTTGTAAAGTTATAGCCGCGTTTAGCATAAAATTGTATCTCTCTTGCATATAAGGGTATTGCTTTTGGGCCAAGGTTTTTGGTTTTCAGCTGGGCTCGCAAATAGTCCTGAACAAAGTAAGCAAGTTTATTGCTTGATCGGTTATGAATAATCCTAGGCTCTTCCGACTCATCTATAAACTCATTGGGGTGAATGTCGAAAACTACAGGCTTTTTGTTTATGAATGCGGTTTCGAGATGTATTAAACGGCGCTGAATGGCTGTTAGCCCCGGAAATACTCGCATGGTTGTGCCAACATACGGAAAAAACAAGGCGGTTAATGGCACTTCAACCAAAGGACCAGGGCCTTTTCTCATCAAGTTATCGGGTGCTGTGAGGTATGGTAACCTGGGAGCAAAGAACCAATTAAGTTTCTTAACACCGCCAAATGAAAGAAAAAAGTCAAAGCGCTGTGAGGCCACTGATGAATCAATTTTGTAACCTGCTTCAATAAGAGCCGGAGCGGTATGTTTATTTACGCGTAGGGCTGGTGCCCTGAATGAAATAACTTCTTGGCCCGAAATATCTTCCAACATCTTTTTAGTTTCTATCAGATGCCTCTTCTGGCGCTCAAAAGGCATCACATCAAATCCGTTTTCCTTAAGATGAGATTTCCCATGAGAAGCCACCTCATGACCATCATCTATGATCATCTTTACTACATCAGGAAAAAACTTTGCAATGTAACCTGTAAAAAAGAAAGTAGATTTAATGCCAAATTGCGAGTAAATATCAAGCAAAACAGGCATTCCTTCTTTCAAGACATTTTCCCCAGTTTTATCACGAAGTGTATTTAACCAAATGGATGTGGTTTCTACATCATTAGTAAAAAGAGCTGATAGGGATTTTTCTTGAAAATTATTCATCAAATTAACGGAAGTATTTTTTACATTAAATTATAAGTGCTTCACCAGCAAATTCCTTCACAATTTTCATGTTTACCTGCAGAAACTTTTACCAAATCAATAAAGCAAACATCTTTATGCTTCTCAATAAGTGGAACAAGATCACTAATTTTATGGTTAATAACTACTATTTCGGAATCATCAACAACCGCATTCAAGTTATCTGTGATCATTCCTGACAAATGCGGTATTTGTTTGTTTATATAATCTAGGTTTGTTCCTGTCAACATAGACATATTAATATACTTGTCGAATACTTGGATTGAATAACCCTTCCCCAAAAAGTATTCTGCAACTTCAACTATTGGACTATATCTCAAATCATCTGTTCCCTTTTTAAAACTAAGACCAATAATACCCAACTTTTTTTTGTTATACTTCTCTATCATGTCAATTGCAATTTTCTTCTGCAATTCGTTTGATTTTTCTATTGAGTTCAAAACAGGTGAATTTAAATAATTATCATGGGCAATGGTTTGTAGACCCTTAAGGTCCTTGGGCAAGCAAGAGCCTCCGTATGCAAAGCCCGGCTTTAGATAATAATCTGAAAGGTTAAGTTGCTTATCCATTACAAAAAGATCCATAACCTCGTGTGAGTCTATTTTTAATTTCTTGCAAATATTACCCACTTCGTTAGCGAAGGTAATTTTTAGTGCATGCCAAGAGTTATTAACATATTTAATAAACTCTGCCACTTCAATGGGCACTATTTTTATCGGAGCAGGTAAATTTTTATATAATTCCGTAGTAATTTGTATGGCTTTTTCATTGCTCGAACCAATAACTGTTACAGGTGGGTGATAATAATCATATATAGCTGACCCTTCACGCAAAAACTCAGGATTAGAGATAATTTCAAAATGCAAACCTCTTTGCTTACCAGAAGCCTTCTCAATTATTTGACCAACAATTCTATTTGTACCTGGTAAAACAGTACTACGAATAATAACTACATGGAATTCCTTTTTATTACGAAGAGCCGAACCTATCTCTTCCGAAACTTTAAATATGTACTCGAGATTCAAATGCCCCTCATAGGAGGAGGGTGTACCAACAGCAATGATTGAAATATCCGAGTTCAACACTGCATACGAATAATCACTGGTTGCACTGATGCGCCCCTCATCAAAACCTTTTTTTATAAGCCTATCTATGTCCATCTCAATGATGGTTGGCTTGCCTTGGTTTATTTGATTAACTTTGTGTTCACTCTTATCAACACCAATTACTTCAAATCCTCCGTTGGATAGGCAGGCAATTCCAGTACAGCCAACATATCCGAGTCCAAAAATCGCAATTTTCATTTTTTAAAGTATTTAGTTGCTTCGGTAATTATTAATTGTGTTAAATCATCCCAATCATGAAAAAGAGCTTCCCGAAACTTTTCTTGATCAATGACGAAGTCATCATTAAGAATGTTTTTTAGAACAAACAGCGCCTCATTTTTTTGTTTGTGAAATAAAATGCCTTTATTGACCAGAATGTTATTTGCATGCATTACTCTAAAGCCGCAATAAATACTCGGGACACCAAGTTGAGCGCCTTCTCTTGCCATACTGTCTCCCGAAGATACTAATGCTTTAGCATAATAAATAAGAGAGTGAATGTTAGCTACTGGTTCCTCTAGGATTATCCAGTTCTTTGGATACAAGTGTTTTAATTTTTTATCTTCAAGAGATAGTACAACGGCCAAATTTTTAGGAAATGCATGTGATAACGATTCAATTAGACCTTGTTCTTGGCCAGCGTAGTTAAATGTCCCTGTAGATACTTCCCTTGCAAAAAGATATTCCTTTGGTTGCAATTTATAAACATCCAGGGCATTTATGTTGGGATGAAAATACTTTGGAGTGAGATATGCCCATTCTTTCAAAGCATTCATAGATTTAAAATTCTTACTCTCAGTATAAAAAGGTAAGTAAACTACATCTGACAAAAAAGACAAAATCTTTAATGAAATTTTTCCGCGCTCAGGATCATCATTAAACGTACAAGTTGGAGTGCTAATAAAATTTGCTCCTACGCTTGCAATATAATTGTTGCCTAAAACAACATCAGGTTTAAATTTATAGATTACTATAGCCGTTTTGAATATTGCAACTAAATTCGCTTCAAAGAGAATGCTGAATTTGTGGCCCCTATGTCTTCCTACTTCTCTTGTTTGAATATTTTGTACGTCACAAAACTCATTTTGAACTATTACTTGTAGCTTGCCCCTTTTCAAGTAGGTGACTAGAACAAGGTGATTCCTTGACAATTCAATAATTGCATTTTTATAAAAATTAAATTGCGCAACGTGCCCTATGTTAATTAAAATTTTCATTAAAAACTAAATTTTATTATATTCATTTTGGAGGACAATCAACTTTATATACGTAAAGCGTAAGATTTTACTCAAATCGTAAAACCACTATTAAGGAAATCTTAAAGTAAAAATATCATAATGATCAAGGAATAAGAATAAACTTCTTTTAAAGAAAAACCTATAAAAACAATTTTCATGTTTGAGCAAAGAAATTAATCAATAAACTTTCTAAACCAAAGTTCTAAATGTACCCATTTCCATATTTCATTAGCGACATTTACTCTACCCGATAAATGTTCTATATACAGCATTTTCGCCTTTTTTACATCAATTAAATTCCTTGAATTAAATGAAGGGCTATTCAAAATTTTGTTAACAATAATCTGCCATGAGGGTTCACGAAACCATTCATCTTGAGGTGTTCCGAATCCAATTTTATCCCTACGTAATCGAATTGTCTCTGGCAAGACATTGCGCATTGCTTCTCGTAATATATTTTTTGTCATCCCTTTTTTAATTATATCACCGCTATCAGTAGATAATGTAGATTCTACCAATCTATGATCTAAAAACGGCACCCTTGCTTCTAAGGAAAAAGCCATTGAATTACGATCCTCCCATTTTAGAAGATGCTCCAGTTTATATTCAAAATGATTGACCAATGCGTCAAATAATGAAGTTGAGGAATACAAATTCCCGGATATAGTGTTTGAATTGCTAAATTTTTTTATGAAATCCTTATTTAAGTACTTCTTTTCATACACCCTAGCCCTTGTTCTTAACATTGTAGGTAAAAGAAAGTACACTAAAGTTTTAAGACCATATATTGATTTATGAGTTATCAAATAGTGGTATATCTCGTTTAATAATCTTAAAAAACGGAAATTATATAACAAATCCTTGAAATAGAAACCATAAAAATAATGATAGCCTGCCAGTATTTCATCCGCCCCTTGACCATCAAGCGTAACGACTACCTTGCCTTTGGCAAGTTCCATTACTTTGAATTGTGCATAAGGACTAGTTGTAGGTATTGGTTCTGCATGTAGAGAGACAAACTTTTCAAGATCTTCTTTCAGAGAATTATGATCAGGTTTAATGTAATACATGTTTTTTAAAACATCTTCATACAATTTTATAAAAGATAATTCATCGCCTGATTGTCCTTTATTATATATTGCTGAAAAGGTGTTAAGATCTTTGTTTTTAAAATGAGTTACAATTGTAGAAACAATTGCAGAAGAATCGAGTCCACCACTCAGACATACACCCACTGGAACATCTGACCGCAATCGAATACCAATTGCATCGATAAATAATCTATGAAACTCATCAACAGTAAATTTACTAGATTTCTTTTTTTGAATCTCCGTTCTTAAGTTATACCATTGATGTGGTACCGCTACCTGAACAGACACGTCCAAATTAACAGACATAGAATGACCGTGATGTAGTTTTTTAATGTTATCAAAGAAAGTTTGATCATTTTGATCAGTTCTGTTGAATACAAGGTAATCAAAAATCGATTGATAATTTGGTCTGACCTTTTTCGGCAGAATAGTCAAGAGAGCTGGAATTTCAGATGCAAATGCAAAAAATTCATCATTACAGTAATAATAAAAAGGTTTTATACCGTATCTGTCTCGAGAAAAGAAAATATGCTTATTAGGAATGTCGTAAATGGCAAATGCCCACATGCCATTGAACTTATGCTGACATTCTTCACCCCACTCCTTGTATGAATTTAATAATACTTCAGTGTCAGTCTGAGTTTTAAAAAAATATCCCTTTTGCTTTAACTCATTACGTAGTTCAAGATAATTAAATATTTCTCCATTAAAAACTATAACATATTTTCTATCATCACTAAACATTGGTTGATGGCCGGCCATACTTAAATCAATAACGGACAACCGAACAAAACCAAGTCCAACATTTTTATCAATAAAAACACCTTCATCATCAGGGCCTCGGTGTTTAAGAGCATTTGTCATCAACTGCACTTGGGTAGATGAGATATTTTCATTTTTTAGGTTAACGAGCCCAGCTATACCGCACATTACTTTGTAAGTTTTAATTTATAAATATTGATAATCCTTTTTGCTATTGATTCTGAATCAAGGCCAAGACTAATCACCCGCCTTCTACCTTGCGTTTTAACAATTTCACGTGAGAATTTGATTGCTAATTCAATATTATCAGCAACATCTTTTGCGTCAAAGGTAGTCAAAAAACATCCTTTCGTTTCTCCAAAAACCCACTTGACATCACCTACATCTGTTGAGACAATAGGGATATTGCAAGACATGGCTTCTTTAATTACATTAGGAGAGCCTTCATGGAAGGAGGTAAGTAATAATAAATCAGCGGCATTATAATATTGATTTAACTTTTCGGTTGTTTGATTATACACCTGATGAATATTAATTCTTAAACCCTTTAACCTTAAAATATTAACTGCTTCATCAGCTAGCTGATAATTCTTCTCACGTCTCTTTTTATCGGAAACAAATAATACGTTAACAAAAGAGGAATTGAACCCAACTTGACCAATCGCTAGTTTTTTATCAATGGGAAAAAATCCTTTTTCAATATCTACTCCATTTGGTACTACCTCCTTTTTTCTTGACCAAAGTCTATTTTTCATTTGATTAGACTTTATAATGCTATAATCAAAAAATAAAAATGAAAGTAGATTATTTAATATTGAAATTAATGCAGACAATATTGTAACTTTTCCATTTAATTTCCTAGACCCAAGAATATCATCGCCCATGATAGAGGTAATAAGTATTTTACTACCTTTTAACAAAAGTGCAAGGTAGGCGCTACTGCAATAATGTGCATGCAGAATTTGTGGATTAAACTCAATAATTCTATCTCGCAAACGAGAAAAATTTGATAAATATCCTATTACTCCCTTACCTTTTATTGTAAAAAATTCAAGTTTAACGCCATTGGCAATTAGAGATTCACCTTGTCTTATAACGATCGGATTAATACCATCTTTTGAATTACCACTTGATATAAATAGAACTTTAATCATTCACTAATCATTTTATCAAGCATTAATAAAGTCCATATAAAATTTCCGTTATCACGAACCCCTTTAGCATTTTCGGAGAGTATTTGTGTTAATACTTCACTATTGCAAATTAAATTTAGGTTATTAAGTACAATATCATCACCTAATTTATCTTCTTTGAACCATTCTCCTATGGGGACACCAAAGCCTCTTTTTGGCGCAGTGAGCAAACTAACCGGTAGTTGTTTACCTATGCTATTTCTCAACACGCTTTTTCTTTCCCACCCCTGTAATTTTACATTTTTATCAACTTTTGTCATGAATTCTATAAGTCTATAATCTAAGAATGGAGCTCTGGTTTCTAAAGAATTAGCCATACTCATGCGATCAACTTTTACCAAATAGTCATCTGGCAAATCATATTTGAAATTCAAATACATTAGTTTGTAAAAAATATCATTGTAAGGCACTTTTCCAATAATATCTAGTAAGTAATCTTCGATTGTAATTAAATTGTTAATTGGAGCGGTCAAATTTTTAATTATGGAGATTGGGACGTATGGTTTTTTATTTGCAATTTGCTCTTGTAACGGTTGACGCGCTGATTGCAGAACGCCCTCTACCTTATTTAGAGTATACCGTATGTTGCCGCTAAAGTATTTTGCCATGATTCCAGTGCTCCTAGCTAATGCTTTTTGAATAAAAGCGGGAAATTGATTTATAATTCCGCTAAGTTTAATACCTGCGTAAGAGTTATACCCTGATAATACTTCATCTCCACCATCACCAGTTAGCACCATTTTTACTTTTTTGACTGCACAATTTGAAACCTGATAGGTTGGTATAGCTGAACTATCACCGAATGGTTCATCAAAATAAAAGACTGATCTTTTAATTGCATCAGTCAATGAATCAGGATTTACAGTTCCTAAATAATGATTGGTTTTAAATTTGTTAGAAACTAATTGGGCTAAATACGACTCATCAAAAACCTTTTGAGGGAAACCGATAGTAAATGTTTCAATAGGATGATTAGAGATTTTTGACATTACAGCTACAATACTTGAAGAATCAAGTCCTCCGCTTAAAAATGCACCAAAGGGAACATCGGCACGCATTCGTATTCTTACCGAATCTTCAAATAAATAAGCAAATTCATCATATATTTTAGCTTTGTCATTCAACATATTATGCTCATCAATAGTGGGAATCTCCCAATATTGATGCTCCTGAATTCCATTTAAATCAGCTAAGATAAAATGCCCTGGCCTCAACTTATAAATATTTTTATAAAATGTATCAGGCCCCGGAATATTCGTTAGTGCGAGGTAAATTTCAACTAATTCTAGCCTAATTTCCTTCGCAATTCCATACTTAAAGAGGGATTTAATTTCTGATGCAAAAATTAAGGTATTATCAATAACAGCATAATTCAGGGGTTTTTCACCTATACGATCACGCGAAAGAAATAACTTTTTCTTATTATCATCCCAAAGCGCGAAAGCCCACATACCATTGAAATAATTCTGACAGTCTACACCCCATTCTTCATAAGCTTTTAAAACTACCTCAGTATCCGAGGTTGTTCTAAAAGCATGTCCTTTTTTTTGTAATTCGACTCGAAGTTCTATATAATTGTAAATCTCTCCATTCAAAACCAAAACAATGCTCCTATCTGTATTATACATTGGTTGATCACCAGTTGATAAATCAATTATGGAAAGTCTTCGATGCCCTAGGCCAATGTTTTTATTTAGAAAAAATCCTTCACCATCTGGCCCACGATGACTAAGTATATCAGTCATTGCCTTAAGCTTTAGGCTATCAGCAATCCTATGATTATCAAAATGAAGAATTCCGGCTATTCCGCACATAACTGCTTATATTCATTATAAAACTTTCTAATCATCAAATCAATACTAAAATTATTGGCGACACTTTGTTTCGCGTTTATTCCCATTTCAATTCTTACTTTGTCATCATTAAGCAGTAAGCCAATTTTTTGAGCAAGTAAATCACTGTCTTTAGAAGGAATCAAAAAACCATTTTTCCCATTAATGACAAGCTCTGAACTTCCACCGCCGCCTGAAACTACTACGGGTTTACCTAAGGCCATTAATTCTAATATGGCATTAGAAATTCCTTCAGTAAATGACGCCAAAACGCCAATATCACAACAATTCATAATTGATTCTACATTGTTTTGCTGCCCTAGAAATAAAATTCTATCTTTTAAATCA
>Ga0194116_10008138_pt1 | contig 10685 bp, 8 predicted proteins | sample TA2MahsurfametaG_4_FD_148617 | JGI IMG/M metagenome (GOLD analysis project Ga0194116, IMG submission 148617) | Freshwater microbial communities from Lake Tanganyika, Tanzania - TA2015008 Mahale S9 surface | ecosystem: Environmental > Aquatic > Freshwater > Lake | place: Tanzania: Lake Tanganyika... | reverse complement strand
ATGCGACAATATGTTATATGTTAAATCTAACGAGGACGAGGAAAAAAAATTGGTAAAGTTTTGCAAGCACTGTGATTTTAAAAAAGTGGAGACTGTTAATACTGCTATTAATATATCAAAAACTTTTTACAGCGGAGATGACTTATTGTATAATCAGCATGTTAATAAGTATCTGCGCTATGATCCGACTCTTAGGAGAATCAAAGATCCTTTAATTAATTGCCCGAACGAGAATTGCAATGCTCCCGAGGAAAAAAAGCAAGTTATATATATTAAGTATGACAATAAGAATATGAAATATCTATATGTATGCGAACACTGCGGAGAAACCTGGAAACAAATCTCATAATATCTTTGTAATTTTGTAATTTTGTAATTATGTAATTATATAAATATTACAACAATTATAATAATTATATTAGAAAAAAGAATGTTTATTAATTGCCGGAATTTTGTAATATGTGTTTTTTTATTATTTTCCAGTTTTGGAGAATCTTATCTGTATCCGTATAACAAAATGCTAAGAAAGCCGATGGCTCTCAAAATGTGTAAAGGCGGGCCTGGAAAGACTAGTGTGCCCAGCGGGTCAAGTGAGCTTTACGATAGGCGTAATATATTGCTGATGTATTTGGGTACAAACTTATTGGGCATTAATTCTATATATTTGTATAATAATGTGTTGCCTAATATTGAAAAGAAGCAATCTAATATATTTTATAATTCTATTCCTTCAGTTTGCTATATAAGCACTGAATATACTGCGATGGCTGATAAATATAATTTGAATAAGGAGGATTTGCCGAAGGGCGTTGGGTCGGGGTTTGTATGGGATAAGGAAGGGCATATTATAACTAACTTTCATGTAATAAACAAGGTAGATAATGCAATAATCACTATAACAGATAAAAATAATGTTAAAAAGAACTATAAAGCTAAATTGACAGGTATTGATCCCGACCTTGATATAGCTGTTCTAAAAATTGATGTAGATAGCAGGACGGATTTACAAGTGATTAAATACAATAAGAATGTTAAACCGAATGTGGGCGAAAATGCTTATGCTATTGGAAATCCTTTTGGTCAAGACCACACATTCACTGCAGGTATAATCTCGGCAACTAATAGAGAGATAACAGCTCCTACAGGTCGCAAGATATATAATGTTTTACAGACGGATGCAGCAATAAATCCCGGAAATAGTGGCGGACCTCTCCTAAATAGCAAGGGAGAATTGCTCGGGATAAATACGGCATCTCTTGGTGTTGGTGTTTCTGCTGGTATTGGATTTACAATACCTATTGCAAATGCTTTGAAATCTATTACTGATATTATTGAAACTGGCTTTGTAAAAAAAGCTATTTTGGGAATATCATATATGGAGCGAAATCCCTCTGTATTAGAATCGGAAAAAAGCGGTATCCCTATAATTGAGAAAGGATTGCTAATTCTTGAAGTTCCCGATAAATCTCCAGCGTACGATGCTGGATTGCGAGGAGTTGTAAGAAATAATAAAACGCAGAGAATAGATAGCATAGGAGATATTATCTTATCAATTGATGACAACGATATAGCTGACCCCAACGATTTGAATGTAATATTAAAGAAATATCGTCCGGGCGACAAGGTAATTGTTAAATATTTGCGAGATAATCAAATAAAAAAGAGCGAATTAAAATTAGGAAGTTATAAAGGAACTACATTTACACAATTAGAAAATGAGAGAACTACTACCGATTCTGCTTCTAACGCTACTAATGTTAATATCCCTTTGAAAAATATTGAGCCTGCCATACAGCCCCGTTTATAGTTTATAGACTTGGTTTATGTAGAAGATAGCAGCCATCAATTAAATATTTATCATTTGTTTTTACGAATATCCATCTATAAATAATATAGCAAGGGTCTCCAGCGTTTTCGGGATAATACATCTCGTCAAATTGAATGCTATTGTATATCATCGTTTTATACGGAGCTTCAAGTTTAACATCTACTTCATAATATGTTTTTTCAACATCTGTATCATATATTTTATTATAATTTATAATATAGTAATTATCAAATTTACCCAGAAAAATGCCATATTTTCCGTCGGCAAATAGCTGTCTCAGTTTAGTAGATTCTTTAGATTTAATGACATTAGAATCGGCACAGAAGGATTGAAGAGTCCTAAGTGCTTCTTCAGGCTTCTCACCACCATTTTTTTTAAAGTCATCAAGAATAATATTCAAGGTATTTCTAATCTCTTCCTTCTCACTAATATTTTTAGCCTCCTTAATAGTTGCGAGGTTATTTCTGCTCGTGCCCCCATTTGTGTGCGCGTCTGTGCCGGCTCCAACTCCATTGCTGTCTTTCAGAATATTTTTGTTAGCTTCAGCGATTGCTGGGAGATTAAAGGCATCTTTTTGCACTTCAATAATCTCAATAATTCTGTTAGCTTCTTCTCTTAGAGCTTCAATGTTCTTTTCTTCTTTTTTTGCGGCATTTGCAATATCAATAAAATTGCCGAATACATATGATACAGTAACAACCCTTGCAATTCTAAAAATTTCCCTTCGCTGTATATCGGAATAACTTGGTCTATCCCTAAGAGCAGCAACATTCTTTCTAAGTCTAAAATTATTTATATTTGTTATTGTTGAGAATGAAAGAGAATCATTGATTAACAATAGCGACAAAATAATATACTTATTCATTTATATATATATATACATTATAATATTTATATATCTTTAGCATTTATTGATATCATTTATTTATATTAGATGATATCTTTTGACATTAAGACATTTATGTCATAGTTTTCATATACATCTTTTGTAAGGCTATTTAACATTTTTTCATAATTATCTCCGGATACTTCGTTTCCCGATGGAAATATAGTGCCTTTAATAGTTGTATTAAGCATTTTATCAATTGATAAGGGCTCAGTGTTATTATAGCCTTCGCCAAAGAAACACTCTTTAACACTCTTGCCCATCTCCTTGCAAGTTTTTAGAGATTTATACATATCTACTGGCTGTGCCGTATCTTTGTAATATACTTCAAATGTTTTTTGTGCCCCTTTGTTAGTTTTTGCAGCGGCTACTAAAACATCTGCCAAATCAATTCTTGATATTATGCCACTTTTTGAAACACCCTGATTAAACTCTACTTCCTTAGGTCCTCTTCTTTCGCCAGGAGATAACATTCCAGGTCTCACAATAGTATAGCTCATATTTGCAGGGACATTTTTATACAAGATGCGAACTCTTTCTTCTCCTGTCTGTTTTTTATAACAGCTATCGCAACTCGCAAAACCCCTATCAATTGTTTCGCCGTAATTCTCTTTTCCCAATTGACACTTGGCGCATATTGAAGATACTATAATCAATCTTTTGACATTCGCCTTAATTGCCTCTTTTGCCACATTAACCAATCCAATATCTTCTACATTACTACTTGGTTCGGCTATTTGAATATTTTTGCTCGTATCATTAAGCATCTTATCATATGCTTCAGTTCCTGGTGTTCCCGTAATTTTAACAGCTGGTCTTGAAGCAGCACAATAAATTACAGCATCGCAACCATCCAATATACCAACGAGAGATTGCGGATTTATGACATCAACGCCAACAATCTTTTTAATTTTATTCTTGTCTTTGATATTATCTATTACGAGCGTATTGCTTCTCGCATTATTTCTATCAACAATTTCAACATTTCTCCTCGTAATAGCAACGACATTTATATTTTTATTTAGCAAAGTTCGCACCGTATCCCCGCCAGTATATCCAGAAGCACCGAAAACAGCTACCTTATTTATCACAATATCATCTTTAATATCTGCGATAGTATTTTTGTATCCCAATACATATTTGGGATGAATCACAAGTGGAAAAACAGAATACGGCAATACTTCAAGAATATTGCGCCTACTTATATCATTCATATATCTCATTTTGCAATTATTTATATTTATCGGACATCTTAGAGCTTTCTGTGATCCAGGGGCTCTCAAGGGCCTCTGGAATCCGGATTTTGCTGAACCGAAATGCAAGACACGCGAGAGATAATTATTTGCATTGTAAGGAACAAAGGAGTAAGTTGATAATATATAGCAAGATACAAGTATTGATATAAATATATTAGATATCATTTGTTATTATATATTATTATATATATATATATAATTATATTTTTATATAATATAAATGATGAGTAGCATAACATTAGATAAGTTTTTATCATTTTGGATAGTATTATATTCATTTGGATATGTATTAAAAATATTTCCTTATAATCCCATAGTATTGCTTGGGGTATCTATAGTAGTTTTTGCAGTAGCCGTTATTATAGCTCTATATTATCATAATAAAAATAGTAATCTATTCTATTATTTTATGATTAATTTCTTAGCAAAAATACCAATATTTATAATAATATACAATAATAATCCCGGAATGAAACATAGTGATATTATATTCTCCGTTTTAATTGTACTAATATATATCCTATATATCAAAGCGGTAGATGATGATATATTATGTATATATAGAGACCTATTGCTCTTCATAATAAACAAAGAAGAAGGCCGTGAAGGTCCCTTCTATAAATATTATAAAAATCTAACAGCATAATAATATCTTGGCTTCTCTATAAGCATCCTAGAATTCCAAAAATTTCAAACCAGAACAAACAAGTTCAAACAGAAAAATTATTAAAATATTATTTTATAATTTGAGTACATCTCTCGGTTTTTTCTAAATTTTCAAAAGTTTTTTAGAAATTATAAAATAATTCAAGAGATGTACTCAATTTATAAAATTGAAAAATATAAATATCTTGGCTTCTCTATAAGCATCCTAGAATTCCAAAAATTTCAAACCAGAACAAACAAGTTCAAAGCAAATATATATTATTACCCTTTGGCCTTCTAATATGTTTAACTATTTACATTTAATATTATTTAATTGTAAATAACATATCATAAAATATTTTGTAATCTTCTTCTTCATCTATATTCTTAAAATTGTATGTATCAAAAGCAGGATGGATTTTAAAAGGAATCATTTTACCTAATATTTTATCAGATTCGTGTAATAAATATAATTGATTAAATAATTTTTCAATATCTATTATAATATCCGCTTTAATATTTATTCTTACCAGTTTAAAACTTCCAGGGACTGACTTGTAAATTATAATACCTTTATTGATATAAAATATTATTTTAACTTCCCAATATATTATACCATCTATTTCTATTTCTGATATAATAAGATCAGTATCATACCTTTTATTAGTAGGGTTATTGGATTCTGCTGAAGTGTCAACCTGTTCGGACCTTAAGATATCCGAAGAATCAAACCAATACCTGTATTTGGGAGAACGATCAAATTTAAAATCCTTATCATACCTAAAATCTCTTTTGCCCAATGTTATTAATATTTTCATCTTATCTTCTGGACTGAACTCTAGATTCGAATGGGGGTTATTAAAATTCTTGTCTGTTTTAAATTTTTTATAAATTTTTTTCCACGATCTATATAGTGCTGTCGCATCATGAGCCCAACAGTAAATTTTTCCATCAATTTCATAAGAAATTTTTATAACTTTTCTTAATTCAGATAAAGACATATCATTCCATTTTTCCTTTGTAATCATATCTTCTTCATTTATTTTATTCGCATATCCTACATTATTATTCAAATACCATATATATTTTTCTTTCTTTTCTTTTCTATTACTCTTTACAACTGTATCAGGATTTAAGGAAGAACTATTCTGAATATCAGATTCTTTGCTAACATCATCATTTTGCCTATTATTTACTAATATATTATTATGATCATCTACTAACATATTAATTAAATCTATATTTATAATAACATTTCCTTTCATAGTACTTATATACCAATTATTTATTATTTTTGATATAAATTGTATTGCATAATAATGTTTTATATTGGCATTCAACTTATTTTTTAAGGTTTTTTTTGTAACCCTATCATTTGATTTATGTGTTATTGCTTCTTTAAATTCGTAAGTAATCATATTATTATATAAGGTAATACCTTTATGACAAATTAAATAATCTTTTAAAATTTGTACTTGTTCTGATGTAATATTTAATGGATCATAAGTACTTAATAAAGATTTTAGTGTTTCAATATATGTAGCATTGTCTTCATTTTTAACATCTTTTCTCTCTTCATTTTTAAGTTCATAGCTTGCTTCATAATTAAACATTAACTCATCTAGATAATGATACTTATCTAGATGTGTTCTAATATTATCTAAATATGTATAATATTCTATGTAATTATATTCTTTTCCCTGTTCTAATTCTTTTCTCAATAATTTTAGATTTTCATCATAGTCAGCTGTATATTTATCTAATAATAGAGATTTAATTGTTGATTCGTTATAATCTTTTTGAGTAAAAGGAATATTCAATATTTTTTTTATATCTTCTGTTTTAACAGGTAATTTTTTTAATTTTAAATTTAATTTTTTTTTTTTTAAAGGTTTTAAATCACCCAATCTTTTTCTCCTATTCCTATTTGAATCTGATTCTTTTAATTTTGATTTTTGCGTAAATAATGTTTTCAAATTTGCTAAGATTTTGGAATGGAAGTATTTCCATTCATTCTATTATAATAAAATAAAAATATAATGTAATACAATATAGATATACATATTAAATATAAAAATAAATAACAAACACTATTACACTCGCATTCTATTACAGATTATAATATAGCGTCTTGTTGTCGTAGAGCCTTTTAATAGCATCATAGAGATTGATTACATCATATTTTGAATTATGAGCGTTTTCAATTTCCTTGTTGAAGCAATACCTGTAAAGCTCATTAAGCGATGGATACTTATATTTCCCAAACTTGTTGATAATCTTGATAATGTTCCTCGTATGTCTCATAGTGCACATCAATTTCTTTTTGTCAATCTCTTCAATGATATGGAAGAGATTTCTGCGATACAGCTCAGATTTAATAACAGAGATATCAAATGCGATGTTGTGTGCGATAATGTGGTCGGTTTTTTTAAGGCTCTCATAAAAAGCGAGGAAGGCTTCATCAAAATTAACCCCGTCTTTGTCAGATACCTCGTTGGTTATAGAGTGGAACTCACTATTGTTGATATCAAATCCCTCGCGCTTAATGATGTAATCCTGCAAATCAAGATTATTATATTTTTTATCTGTGACTATGAAGGACAGCTGTACAATTCTCGCCGTGTCATATTTTTTCAAATCATAGAATAGGGGATAGCTTCCCCATACCATATCTGTCATATCGGGCAAGCCGATAGTTTCTGTGTCAATAAAAAGAGCCATTTTTTTGTCTTATGTTGGTAAGTGATACTATAATATATATAGCAATCAATTTTTATATAGTAGTTAGTATTTTAGAATAAAAGTATTCCACCAAAGATTCCCATCTATAATTCTTTAAAATGTTCTCACGTCCGTTCTTTCCGTGTTTAAGAGCAAGCTCTGGATTATTGAAATATTTCCAGAATCCCAATGCAAACTCGTGAGGGTCTGTAATTTCTGCCTTTCCTCCTATACCATTTGATTTGTTATCAAGATATTGGTATATAGTAGATTTAATAGGAATTGAATTGTTTTCGCTTAGATATTCGCGTATTCCCCCAACATAAGATGACACTTGGGGAATACCTAAACCAAGACATTCAAATACAGTAAGCTCGTACCCCCCACCATTACAATTATTGCAGCCGACATCGCAAGAATTATATAATATGTTAATTTCCTTGTCAGACAATTGCTGGGGCATAGGAACTTCTATTATAGTATTTTTGACATAATCCAAAGGGACATCTCTGAATTTAACCTCATTCTCTAATACATCCCAAAGATTCCAGAAAGCATTAATTTGCGTCCCTATAATTAATTTAACTGGTCTTGTGTTATTCTTATTTTTCTTGATAGTCTCGCGGACATTGACATTATAATGCAATTCTACAAACTCTACCCACGCGATCATCGTGTGATCCCAGCATTTGCGTGGTTGATTCCTGTTTAAATTGAGAACCATAAAATCATCTATGTTATATTTAAAATATGTTCTCGCAATATCTTTCGGTATAGGATAATACATTGTAGTGTCAAATCCGTGCGGAAAAACATATATCGGGATGCTCTCTTTAATACCAAGCTTTCTCGCAATATCTCGCCAGTAAGGAGTAAATGCAACGATACCGTCATAATATGTGTTCAATAGGTCAATATAATCCTTCTTTTGATAAGGATAAACCTGATCCATATATGAAATGAGCTTGTAATTCTTCTTTTCGTCACCACATTCTTTTATAATAGTTGTCGTTAGCGCCGTAGTAATCATATTGTCATTAAAAATAATAATAACATCTTGCGGATTCTTCTTGATAAAATCTCCAATCTCTAACTCGCCGAATCCATTTCTTTTTGGATTTTCGGCAGCTAATACATCATATAATCTAACAGAAGGTGGAATGTCATTGCGTAAATCCTTATCATTTGTATTATTTACATTCTGAAACCCATAGACGGTCAGCTCAATATCCTCGTATTTTCCCAAATATTTTGAAATATAATATACTACTTTTGAATATCCATTGCTTGTCCCTATAGGATATGTTCCACATAACATAACACGCTTTTTTCCATTGCTTGATTTTTTCCACCATCCATTATATTCGGGTTCTGCTTTGTTTTCGGTAGCTACTGCATTATCGCCTGATTTAGATTTAATAGTATCTTCTCCTATAACAGTTGTTGATTTTACAAGGTCATATATATTTATTGGCATTTAATTATCATTTAATAAATAAATCTTATATACTCGGTTTTTATATACAAAGATATACAAAGATATATAAAAATAATAAATTTTTGCAGGTTCTTTATTTTGCGATTCCTGCTGGCGAAGGCATCTCAGGTATATTATAGGCGAATCCTTGATTTTGGTGTATGGGCATTGGCATATTAGGCATTGGCATATTAGGCATTTGCATATTAGGCATTGGCATATTTTGCATTTGCATATTTTGCATTTGCATATTTTGCAGATGTTGAAAATGATGTTGCATATATATGTTGTATTTTATATAGGGTTCTAGAACATTTGATGTTTTTGTACTTCCAATTTGAATAGCCAGCTCGGTTATATAATCACATATTAGTATAATAAAGGCGCCGATAAAAACAAATATAAATATATTTATAATCATATTGAATATGTTTTCAGTTTTCTTATTTTCTTTGATACTTTCAATAAGTTTATTTTCATTCTCATTTTTCATTTGAATCGCTGCCATCGCTTTTTTTTCATTTTCAATATCCTTTTTATTCTCAAATGTTGCTTTTCCAAATCCGCCTGGTCCTGTATCATTAGAGCGTCTGACTTTGTCTAATGTTTCGTTAGCCGATCTATTTTCATCATTATTTATCTTGTCTTCTATACTCTTTAAATACTCTAAAGCCTCTTGTGCCTTCTTGCGCTCTTCAGGACTTAAATTATATTCTACGGTATTTAATAGATTGACTCCGTTTTTGCTGCCATTATTGTTATTAGAATATTCACCTGTGTTATTATTAGTATATGAATTTTTATTATGATTCGGCATATAATTATATACCTTGTTGCCATCATTTGATTTATAATTGACTTCGTCAGTTAAATTATTAATATCAAAATACTGTTCCATCTCTTCGTCATAATAAGGCATAATATTATCCTGTCTATTTGTCAAAATATTCCCGCTATTGGCACTTCTATTTTCATCACCATTCCCTGTTCCAGAACTAGGAGATGTTCCTGTGCCGCCGTTGCCGCCGTTAGCAGATTCCGCTTTGAAATTTTCTTCTATATATGTTTTCATAGCAGAATCTCGTTCTTTCTTACAATCTCCAGAAATAGGTATATTATATGTAGGTGCTTGTATAGGCGAACAGCTACTGCCTTTTGAATTATAGTTTACAGATTCTTTATTGGAAGCAACAGAATTATTTTCAATATTATATGGTTGAGAATTATTTGAAGATTGCGATGCAGTTTTAGTAGATTTTTTTGTAGGTTTTAAAGAATCAATATTATATGCTTCTTGAATTGTTGAATATTGCATTTTAATATTTATTATTTTATATTCTCTATTATACAAAAAGGAAAGAAAAAACAAAATATTTATATAATATAATTGTAAAGAAGTCATATGAAAGATTCAGAATATAATAACGAGATATTATATAATATTTTTAAAGGTCTTATCACAGGGTTTTTGATAGCGTATTTGGTAATACTTGGGTTGCGTCCGGCTGCATTGTACCCCGATAATATGCTTGATATTATAGATAATCCCTGGATATTTATCATATTATTTATTATCAACTTTTATGTCATACAATGGGATTTAACAATCGGTTTACTGCTATTTTTATCAATCATAGCTTTAATTTTAGATATTATAATATTTACAGAAGGCAAAATATTTTATAGCATTCAAGACAATAAAGAGAGCTTCAATCAAAACACCGATTATATTAAGATAGAACACGCTACTAAGGATGTTCCAGCTTATCCTGCTACACAATCTAATCAACTGATAGCTGGCGGCGCAAGCGGCGCTGGCAGCGTAAGCGGCGTAAGCGGCGTAAGCGGCGTAAGCGGAAAAGCAATATCATT
>Ga0194116_10008136_pt1 | contig 10685 bp, 10 predicted proteins | sample TA2MahsurfametaG_4_FD_148617 | JGI IMG/M metagenome (GOLD analysis project Ga0194116, IMG submission 148617) | Freshwater microbial communities from Lake Tanganyika, Tanzania - TA2015008 Mahale S9 surface | ecosystem: Environmental > Aquatic > Freshwater > Lake | place: Tanzania: Lake... | reverse complement strand
GGGCCAACATCCTCTCGAGCGCAGCGTAGCCAGCGAGAGAGTCCCATCCCGCGGAGCGGTGACTAGATTGGGCCTAGGGAACGTGGGGGCCAACATCCTCTCGAGCGCATGTAGGGCGGCCTTTACGGCCGCCGCTTTTTTTTAATTTAGACCGCATCTTTTTTGAATTTTCGAAGTTGTATTCTTTATGGGCAGACCACCAAGAATCATCCCCTACCCAGACCTTCCCTTACCACTGGTTTACTTCGTGACCCTGAACGTCGACGATCGATCCCGTGTTCTGAACAGGGAAAATACGTTTCGGGCCATCCGTAGCTGCTTGGATCGAATAGATGGATGGAGCCATCCCGTTGGCATGGTCATGCCAGATCATCTTCATCTAATGATCAGCCCCCATGACCCGAATTCCTCCATTTCAGTTTGGTCGGCCAAGTTTAAATTTAACTTTTCTCGCTGGAATCGTGAGTCGTGGCACTGGCAGGAGGGTTGTTTTGACCACCTGATACGAAACCCTGCTTCTGGGAGGGAAAAGCTGGAATACATTAGAACCAATCCGACGCGGGCTGGCCTTGTTTCCCATTGGTTGGAGTGGCCTTATCAATGGGGCATGTTCGAAAGTAAGCTCTTTCAAAGAGGTCAGCCTTCCAATCCCGTTGCTATGTAGGGCGGCCTTTACGGCCGCCGCAATCGGTCATTTAACAACTCGAAACTCGGCGGGCTAAAGCCCGCCCCACATTACCTTAAAATGAAAATCATGGGCGGCCTTTGGGTACGCCGTCTTTCAACTTGGTTTATGCCCCACTCCTAACAACGTCTGAAACCCCGGCCCCTCTTTTTCTCTCGCCACGATCTCGACGGAAACGCCTTCAAACCCCGCCTCCCGCATCATTCTTCCCAGATCAACCGGGGCGAACCCCAGCCATACATCGGCATACAGCTCCCGCGCCGCCTCAAAGGAGTGCTCGGCCAAATCTAAAATCAGCACCCTTCCCCCCGGTCGTAAGATCTTGAAAGCCGCATCCAAAGCCTTGGGAGGATGAACGGCGTGGTGCAGCGCCTGGCTGAGGATCGCCACGTCGACCGATCCCGGTTTGATCGGTGGGCTTTCCAAATCCCCCAGCCGATACTCCAGATTCTTCAAGCCACTGCGTTTGGCGAGATCCCGACCCACCTCGACCATCCGTTGCGAATTATCGACCGCGATCACTTTTTTTGCCCTCGCGGCCAGTAGCTGCGAAATCAATCCCTCACCCGCCCCCAAGTCGGCAAACGTTTCCCTCGGAGCCAAAGCCAGCAACAACCGCCCCACCGCCTCCCACGATCGACCCGGGCAGTACTTCTTCCCCAACCGGCCAGCCACCGCATCGAAATACCGTTTCGACTTCTCCTGCCTTTGCGAAAGCACCAGCCGCAGGGCTTCTGCATCCCGGATTTTCGTGACCAACTCCGCTGCCGCTCCTTCCGCAAAGGCCCAAGCCTCCTTTAGGGCCCCCGACGGGGCCTCCGCCCGACGGTAGTAGGCCTTCTGCCCCTCCCGGCGATCCCTCACCAAGCCCACCCCCTTCAGAAGAGATAAATGGTTGGAGATCCGGGACTGCCCTACCCCCAGAACTTCCTGCAGCTCTGCCACCGAAAGCTCGTTCTCCTTCAGGACAAACAAGATGCGCAAGCGGGTAGGATCCGCAAGCGCCCCCAACAGCCGTACTCGGTCACTCATCTTCCTGTTAGATTCATCAGTTTATCATGATATATCAATATTATTTTGTTGCGCCGGCCCCGGATTCGGGCATGGTTACCCAAAATGCGTGGCCATTTCATCTTTTCTTCGGAGTCCGTCGGCGAAGGCCATCCGGACAAGGTTAGCGACGCCATTTCCGATGCGGTACTGGACGCCTGCCTCGCCAAGGACCCCATGAGCCGGGTGGCCTGTGAGACTCTGGTGAAATCCAACTTGGTGGTCATCGCCGGAGAGATCACCACCCGTGCCAAGCTCGACTACGATACCCTCGTCCGCAAAACCATCCGCGAGATCGGCTACACCCACGACGACGATGTCTTCCATGCCGACAAGGTTCACATCATGAATGCCCTCACTGGCCAGAGCCCCGACATCGCCCAAGGTGTCGACGCCAAGAAAGCCGACGGCAAAAAGACCGCCGAGCAGGGAGCCGGCGACCAGGGGCTGATGTTCGGCTACGCCACCCGTGAGACCGTGGAATTGATGCCCGCCCCGGTGATGTTTTCCCACCGCCTTGGCCGCGAGCTCAGCCGCATCCGCAAAAGCGGCCGCGTCGACTGGCTCCGGCCCGACGCCAAATCCCAGGTTTCCGTGGAATACCGCCACAACCGCCCCGTCCGCATCACCGCCGTGGTCGTCTCCACCCAGCACGCCGAGGGTGTTTCCCACAAAACCATCGAAAAATTTATCATCGAGAAGCTCATCAAAAAGGTTCTCCCCGCGGATATGCTCGACCGCCGCACTGATTTTCTTGTCAATCCCACCGGCCGGTTTGTGGTCGGCGGTCCCGAGGGCGACAGCGGCCTGACCGGTCGGAAAATCATCGTCGACAGCTACGGGGGCGCGGGCCGGCACGGCGGCGGCGCCTTCAGCGGCAAGGACCCGACCAAGGTGGACCGCAGCGCCGCCTACATGGGCCGTTATGTGGCCAAGAATATCGTGGCCGCCGGCCTCGCTGACCGGGTGGAGATTCAGTTTGCCTATGCCATCGGTCATCCTCGACCGGTCTCGGTCTGCTTGGACACCTTTGGCACGGAAAAGATCCCCTTCTCCCGGATTGAGCAGGCCGTGCATAAAACTTTTGATTTCCGCCCGGCCGAGATCATCCGCCGACTACGCCTGCGCCGCCCGATTTACTCGAAAACCACCAACTACGGCCACTTTGGCCACCGCGGCAACCCGGTCTATGCGCCGTGGGAGCATACGGACCGTGTCCGTGAGCTTCGTCGTCACGCCGGGCTGAACTAAACCACCTAGGAGATAAAACCATGAGTACCGCCACCCTCGCCCCGAAAACCGCCAAAACCCGCGGCCCCAAGGCCGGCGACTTCCAAGTCAAGGACCTCGCCCTCGCCGAGCTCGGCCGCAAGGAAATCGAAATTGCCGAGAAGGAAATGCCCGGCCTGATGGCCATCCGCGAAAAGTATGCCAAGGACAAGCCCCTCGCCGGCGTCCGCGTGACCGGTTCCCTGCACATGACCATCCAAACCGCCGTCTTGATCGAAACCTTCGTGGATCTCGGCGCCGACGTGCGCTGGGCCAGTTGCAATATCTTCTCCACCCAGGACCAGGCCGCCGCGGCCATCGCCGCCGCCGGCATCCCCGTCTTCGCCTGGAAGGGCGAAACGCTCGAGGAGTACTGGGACTGCACCTGGAAGGCCATTGTCAGCCCTGAGGGCAAGGGCCCGCAGCTCGTCATCGATGACGGCGGCGACGTGACCCTCTTCCTGCACAAGGGTTACGAGCTCGAGGAAGGCGACGGCTGGGTCAACACCCCGTCCTCCAGCCACGAGGAGAAGGTCATCAAGGACCTCCTCAAAAAGATTCATGCCGAGAGCCCTTATATCTTCCACGAACTGGTCAAGGAGTGGAAAGGTGTGGCCGAGGAAACGACCACCGGCGTACACCGCCTCTACCGACTCCAGGAGCAGGCCAAGCTGTTGGTGCCCGCGTTCAACGTGAACGATTCAGTCACCAAGTCGAAGTTCGACAACCTCTACGGCTGCCGCCACTCGTTGGTCGACGGCCTGAACCGTGCCCTCGACGTGATGATCTCCGGCAAGGTGGCCGTGGTTTGTGGCTACGGGGACGTCGGCAAAGGTTCCGCCCAGTCGCTCCGCGGCCAAGGCGCCCGCGTCATCGTCACCGAAATCGATCCGATCAACGCCCTACAGGCCGCCATGGAGGGATATGAAGTCACCACGATAGAGGACACTCTCGGCCGCGCGGACATCTACATCACCACCACCGGCAACAAGGACGTGATCACCATCGAGCACCTAAAGAAGATGAAGGACCAGGCGGTGGTCGCGAACATCGGCCACTTCGACAACGAGATTCAGGTCGACAAACTCAACAACCTGTCCGGCGTGAAGCGCGTCAACATCAAGCCCCAGCTCGACAAGTACGTCTTCGCCGACGGTCGGGAACTATTCCTCCTCGCCGAGGGACGCCTGGTGAACCTGGGCTGCGCCACAGGCCACCCCAGCTTCGTGATGAGCAACAGCTTCTCGAACCAGACGCTGGCCGCGCTCGATCTTTGGAAAAATCGCTCGATCTACAAGCCGGCAGTCTACGTCCTCCCCAAGAGGCTGGACGAGGAAGTCGCCCGCCTGCACCTCGAGAAAATCGGCGTCAAGCTGACCAAGCTCACCAAGGATCAGGCCGATTACCTCGGCATCCCCGCCGAGGGCCCGTTCAAGCCCGAGCATTATCGGTACTAGGCCCTTTCAGGGCCGCGGGAGGGTGCAGGTGAAAGGCGGAGTAGGTAGTTCCCCTACCCTTTCCACCTAAAAACTTCCACCTTCCACAGGCGGGTCCTGACTCGCCTTGGTTTTAGTGCTTTTTGATTTTCGGCGGGATCAGCAGCGAAAGCGCAACCGACCCTCCCACCAACAGGGTGATAATTCCAAGGGACCAAGCGATCGGAAACTTGCCGCCGAAGACATCATTGAGCCAAGCCATCTTCAGACCGACGAAGACCAAGACCAGGCCAAGCCCAAACTTGAGGAAATGGAACTTATCAACCACTCCGGCCAGCATAAAGTAGAGGGCTCGCAGGCCCAGAATGGCGAAGACGTTTGAGGTAAGGACGATGAGCGGCTCCTTGGTGATAGCAAAAATGGCCGGAACAGAATCGATGGCGAACACGATGTCGCAAAACTCGATGAAAATCAGGCAAACCATCAGAGGCGTCACCTTCCAAGCCGATTTCACCTTGAGGAAAAACTTCCCCTCCTCCATGCGGTGGGTGATCGGTAGGACTCTTTGGAGAAACTTGAGGACCGGATTGGTCTCGGGGTCGATGGCGTGGTCGGGCGAGAAGAAGATCTTGATGCCAGTCAGGACCAGGAAGACACCTAGAAGGATGTTGATCCAGTGGATTTGGAGAAGCACCGCGCCGAGGGCGATGAAGGCCACCCGGAAGAAAATAGCACCTAGGATGCCCCAAAAGAGGACCTTGTGCTGGTACTTCTCGGGGATCCCAAAGAACTTAAAGACCACCACGAAGATGAAGAGGTTGTCGACAGCCAGGGACTTCTCGACGATGAAGCCGGTCAGAAATTCCAACGACGAGTACCGGGCCTGACGGTCGGGATCAAAACCGGGTATCGCCGCCAACTGCGGGTCCGAGGCGAACTCGTGTTTGCAGTAAAAGTAAAAACCGAAGTTGAAAAGCAGTGCCAACGTGATCCAAAAGACACTCCACCCGGCGGCTTCCCGCATCCCGATCGCGTGGGCTTTCCGATGGAAAACCCCCAGATCCAGGGCCAGCACGGCCAGCACAAAGACCAGAAAGCCGGCGTAGAACCAGAAATACTCCCTGAAGGGGAACAGAACGACGTCAACGACAGGCACGGGAGGACGCTAGCCACCGGGCTGGCGGCATGCCAAGACCACAGAAGGAGACTTAAAAACGCCGCTGGGAGCGGGGGTCCGGCACTTTTTTGGTGTTGTCGTAGGGTGAGTAGCCCGCCTTGGAGTCATCGATGGCACGCTTGGGATCCCCGGTGCTTGGATTCGGGGGAATGACCACCGGTTTCGGAGGCGGGGGTGCCACTGGTTTCTTTTCCCCGTAGCCAGCCGGCATGGTGTAAGGGTCCTGAGAAATCCGCTTGTAGGCTCCGGATGGGGGTTGTGGAACCTGCATACGACCTTCCGCCGTGGTGTTTCCGGCCATGATCGGTTTGGCGCCGGACTGGAAATCCTTGCCCAAGGGCCCGGTGCCGGACGGACCGGTAAAGGAATCGAAAGCCGGTTGCACACGGCCATCGCCCGAGGCCATCGCCCGCGGCTTCACCCCATCCAGACCGGTCACCACCGGAAGCTTTTGGGCATCCGCTTCCCCAAAACCCGAAACGGATGGGCCCGCCACGGCGGGCTGCTTGGAGGCCTGGGCTGACTTTTCCTCTTTTTCCTTCTTCTCTTTGGCCATGGCTTCCTGGGATTCGCGGGCTTTTTGTTCGGCCAAAGCAACCTCCTCCTGCTGTTTCTTTTTGGCCTCCTGCTGTTTTTGCATCATTGCTTGGGCAGCCCAGTCCTGGTCTTTGGTCTTATCCTTGTCTTTTTCGGCCGGACGCAGCTGGGGAATGGAGGGGCTGTTGTCGGAAGGCTGGATGTTGCTGACATCGGGGGTGGGTGCCGGTTCATCCAAGCCAGGAAGCTTGGGTTGAGCCTCAGCGGAAGGCAGGTCGGACAGGCTTAAAGGCCCCTCTTGGGCCGTTTGAGCCAAAACCAACCCCGAGGCCAGCCACACCGCGATCAGGAATCGCTTCACTACCCGCAACTTAAAGGGGGGTGGACGGCCGTCAATCTCGCCCCCCTTCCCTTGGCCGAATAAGATGCTGAAACCTTGAATACCTCCCTCCCTGAGCTCTTGCTGTCCGCAATCCGCCAGCGGGGGCCTCTGTCTTTCGATCAGTTTATGGAGAAGGCCCTGTATCACCCCACCCTGGGCTTTTATGCCTCCGGCCGAACCCGGACCGGCCGGGGCGGTGATTTCCTCACCCCCGTCTCCCCGGGTCCGGTTTTGGGCGAACTCCTCGCCCGACAGGCGGATGAACTCCACGAGGCCCTCGGTCGCCCCTCGGTCTTCCACCTGGTGGAACAAGGAGCCGATGCCGGTTGGTTGGCGCGGGATCTCTTTCTGTCCGTCCAAAAAGATCATCCTCGCCTGGCCCCAAGCACCCACCTGCATCTTGTGGAACCCCACCCCTCCTTGGAGCAGAAACAACGTCAGACCCTGCTTGAGGCGGGCCTGACGAAATCGGTTCAATGGCACGCTTCATGGAAGGAATTCCCCGGGAGCAGCACCCCCTGTTTTTTTTACTCCTGCGAGCTGGTCGACAGTTTTCCGGTAAAAATCCTGCAGTTCCGGGGCGGAGCGTGGCGGGAAAAGGCAGTCGGCGCGAAAGACTCCCAGTTCGTCTGGCAGGAGCGTGAGGTCGACGGGCAGACCTTGGCCCAAATCCAGCGCTGGAAGCCGCCTGAAGTCGAAGGCTTTACGATGGAGCTTCGCCCTGGCGTAGGGCCATGGGTCCAAAGCTGGGCGGAGAAAATTTCCTGCGGGATGGTCCTAACCTTGGATTACGGTTTCCCAGCCGCTCAGCTTTTTTCCCCAGCCCGATCAGGCGGCACCTTGGTCGCCATCCGCAATCACCAACGGGTTCAGGATCCCCTCCTCAATCCCGGCGAACTGGATCTCACCGGCCATGTGAACTTCACCGAGTTGGAGGATTGGGCCGCCGAACGCGGTTTCAAAAACTACGGCCTGACGGACTTTGCCCGTAGCCTGACCGCCCTCGCCGCCCCCCTACTGAGGGAGGATGGCAACCTATCCGAATCATGGATTCGCAATTTCCGCCACCTGACCCATCCGTCCTTCTTCGGTCAAAGCCACCAAATCCTCGTCCAAGGGAAATCCCTGCCCGCTTCCTTTTCCCCGTCGATCTTGATGAAGATTTAACCTTTTGGCTGGTGGGCCATCTTAATCCTAATCCTGCCCCTTCATCCAATCCTCACCCCCTCTTATTCCAATCAAACACCCCTTTCTTGTACGCGTACAAGTGCCCCACCTCGACAAGCAACACGAAAACCAGCATTAGGCCAAACACCTGCCAACCCAGCCCGCTCCGATGGAGATCCATCAGGCTGACCGCCCACGGGTACATGAAGATGACCTCGATATCGAAAAGGATGAAAATCATCGCCACCAGGTAGAACTTCACGGAAAACCTCGCCGATCCCCCGCCAATCGGATCCTTGCCGCACTCATAGGCCAGGTCCTTGCCCCGGTTTCGGCTGCCCACTTTTCCCAGAATGAGGGCCACGAGGATCGCCCCCACGGCAATGGCCACGGCCACGCCGATGGAAAAAAGCACCGGGATGAATTCACGAAGCATTCCTTCTTCCTATCCTCCCCTTGTCCTCCCGGCAAGCCACGGCCACGGCTGGCGTAAATCCCGAGCTGGGGCATCCTTCCACTTCCCATGCCTCTCGCCCTTCCCCTGATTGCCTCGTTCCTCTACGCCTTGGGCTCGTGGGGCATGAAGCTGGGTCTGCGCCGCGGGGCCCACCCGCGCCTGGTCAACGCCATCTCCAACCTCGCGATGGCCGGCTGGTCCGCCCCTTTGGTGTTTTTTTTCCCCGGCACCCCCCACGCCCATGGATTCCTCGGCGCCCTGCTGGCCGGCACCATGCTTTTTATCGGCCGGGCTTGCGCCATCCGCGCCTTGGCCAAGGGCGATCTTTCCCTCGCCACCCCAGTCTTGGGAATGAAAACCATTTTTGTCGCCCTCCTCACCGTCGTTCTCTTGGACGAAACGGTCAGTCCGGGCCTCATGGCCGGGGCCGTCCTCTCTTCCTTGGCCGTGGCGCTTCTCTCCCTTTCCCCGGGAATCCTTCACGGAAAAAAAGAGGGAGCGGTCCTTGACCGCGCCACCGCCGGCTGGGCCCTGTTGGCCGCCTTCTTTTTCGGCCTCACCGATGTCACCGTCCAACGCTTCGCCAAAATGCTCGGCGTAGGTTGGTTCCAGCCACTCATGTTCGCCACTTTGGTCCTGCTCACTCCCCTCCTGTTTGCCCCGGAAGTTCTCCGCCGTGGAAAACGGTGGCTCCCCTTGCCCGGTTCCGCCCGTGCGGGTGCGCTCGGCGGTTCCGTGGTCATCGGTTTTCAAACCTCGCTGGTGGTGTTCGTCATTGGATTCTTTGGCCACGCCACCGCCACCAACGTCGTCTACGCCACGCGCGGACTCTGGGCCATTCTCCTGGAAGGCGCCCTCGGCGGTGGCTCCGCGTATCACGACAAACGGGTCTTGGCGGTCCGTCTCACCGGTGCCGCCCTGCTCCTCGCTTCCGTCGCCCTCGCCGTCGGCTCGCTGTAGGCCTCAGTCTGAATTTTTCTTAAACGTAAACCTAAACCTAAACGCAAATGATCACCCGCCAGCCGAGAATCGACCGCTTCTAGGCCTTCCCTAGCTGCAGCATTACCAGCCCCACCGCCGTTAGCGCCAATCCTCCCACCTGCATCGCCGTGATCGGGGCGTGAAAGAAGAACCAGCCCGCCACCTGCACCAGCACAAAACCCGCCCCCAGCGTAAAAGCATACACCAGGTGCGGACTCTGCTCCCGCAAGGCATAGGTGATCAGCACGGGACAACCGAAGCCCACCACATTCCCCAGCAGAAACCATAGCCACCAGTCCGTACCGGTTTTTTCAGAGGCGACTTTGAAGATCAGATTCGACCCCGCCATGGAAACGGCGTAGCCGAAAACCAAAAGGGCGAACTTCAAAAGACCCGGAAGTTTAGGCGACCGAGCCGCAACACCCGCCGTCGCGGTGTCCCGGTTGGGCGTGCATCGCATACGCGGCCCCGCCCATCTGGTCACACCAAGCGGCGAAGGTTTTTCTCTCATCCGCCGTCATGGGGGATTTGGTGGCAGCCAGCGCGGCCTCACCGACGTACTCGAACTGGTCGACGCCGATCAGGTGGGTACAGACCTCCGGGTAGCTTAGTGCGTACCGGACAACTTTCTCCGCATTCATCAGCCCCTTTTCGTGGGCCCGCTTGCTGCCGCCGAAACCCTTCATGCCGATGACCGCGATCTTGGCTTTGGCCAACGCGGGAATGACCTCGCTTTCAAAGCGGCGGGAGTGGAGGGTGCCCAAGGCCGAGACCGGTTGGAGGGAGGCATCAAATGGATAACCGCCTTCAATCATCTTAAGGTGCACCCCGGGCTCGTCATGCCCGGTAAAACCGAGATAACGAACCTTCCCTTGTTTCTTGGCTAGATCGAAGGCCTCGGCGGCGCCGCCGGGACCGTAAAACTTCTTCACCTCATCCTCCGTTTTCATCTCATGCAGCATCCACAGGTCGAGTCGGTCGGTCTTCAAACGCCGCAAGGACTCTTCCAGCATTTTCATGGCCCCTTTTTTGCCGCCTTCCGGCAACGGCTTTTGGTGGGTGCAAACCTTGGTCATGAGGAAAACTTTGTCCCGCATCCCCTCCAAAGCCTTGCCCATCCACTCTTCCGCCCGGCCACCGTGATAGTCCCAAGAGTTGTCAAAGAAGGTGATGCCACGGTCGACTGCTTCTTTGGCGATCCGGGTAGCTTCGGGGATGTCTTTCGACAACGCCAAGGTGTGGCCACCCATGCCGATGACGCTGACCTGTTCCGCATGGCGTCCAAAAGCACGGGTGGGAACCTTTCCGGAGGCAGCCGCAAAACTCTTGGCTGCCCCCAAGGCCGGGATTAGCCCCAAAAACCGCCGCCGCGTGAACATGCCCTCATAGTGCTCCCCCCCCCTTCCCATGCAAGCTTTCGGGGACGGGCCTAGGCCCGTCCCTCCCCCGCCCGGGGACGGGCGTAGGCCCGTCCCCGATGGCAGGGCTGTGAGGAACTGGAAATTAAGGGTTTTCAAAGGGCCTAGGAGCCCCAAAGTAACCAA
>Ga0194116_10008135_pt1 | contig 10687 bp, 20 predicted proteins | sample TA2MahsurfametaG_4_FD_148617 | JGI IMG/M metagenome (GOLD analysis project Ga0194116, IMG submission 148617) | Freshwater microbial communities from Lake Tanganyika, Tanzania - TA2015008 Mahale S9 surface | ecosystem: Environmental > Aquatic > Freshwater > Lake | place: Tanzania: Lake... | reverse complement strand
TTCCACTTTGAAACAGTGTTTCTGGTGTTCCAGCATCCAACCAAGCTGTTCCACGTTCAAACTTAACCACTTTCAATTTACCTTCAGACAGATACAAATTGTTGAGATCTGTTATTTCCAGTTCACCACGTTTTGATGGTTTTAATCCTCTAGCTTTTTTAACCACCGTGTTATCGTAGAAGTATAAGCCCGGGACAGCATAATTGCTTTTGGGTTCTTTTGGTTTTTCTTCGATGGATATAACATTGTCATCTTTATCAAAATTTACCACACCATACGCGTTTGGATTATTAACGTGATAGGCAAATATCACCGCACCATCAATTGTATTCGATTTCAAATGAGCAGCACCATGAATGATGTTATCGCCCAAGATCAACCCAACTGAGTCGTTGCCTATGAAATCGTCGGCAATTAAAAAGGATTCAGCGATACCTCTTGGTTTATATTGAACTCTATATGTGATCTCGATTCCCAATTGACTTCCATCTCCAAACAACTTTTCGTAATGAAGTATGTAGTCCGGTGAAGATATTATACAAAACTCTCGTATACCAAAATTAATCATGGTAGAAAGTGGATAATAAATCATCGGTTTATCATATACTGGCAACAATTGTTTGTTCAAGGTTTGTGTGAGTGGATACAACCTTGATCCTGTCCCGCCTGATAAAATGACTCCTTTCATAACGTGTTCATATACATATCTTTTTATTTTTTAAATTGTGATACACTTTGTTTTTATAATTATCTATATTATTGACTGATGAACAGGTGTATGCCAAAATTAAAAATTAGGATTGTTGTATGAATATTTTAAGAACAGTGTCCCTTTTTATCATAAACTAGAGAAGTATTCAATAATTTTTGCTCTCTAGCTTTATAAATTTGAGAATAAGCTTCTCGAACGTGTTTATCTATTTCTTTAACTAAATACGGTGCGGCCTTATTTGTATCAACTGTTTTCAACTTTTCAATTAGTTTTTTTAGTATAATTTCGTTTTCTTGCATTAAAAATTGGCTGGGAGTGAGGTAATCGAAACCCCTTCTTTCGGGTCAAAGCCGAACGTAATAAGCCATTATACGAACTCCCAATAGATGAGAATTATTCTAGCATGAAGCATTTTAAACTTGATAAATGCAAAAAATATTTAAATATTACAGAAAAATGGAGGTATATATCAGAATCGAACTGATCACTCCTACTTGGAAGGAAGGCGTTTTACCAATAAACTAATATACCGTAAATCTATTTTAGCTTTTCCATTTCAAAACATCCATACCCGCCTTGATGCTCAAAAGTTAATAATCCGCATCTTTTGCTTTTTGAATTTGTGCAAACGCCAAAATCTAAATATGCCCCTTTATACATTTCATTGTATAATGGAATAAAATGCTTACACCCGTCACCACAATCATTGTGGTCAGAATCAGGATCAAGCCAACGAGTGATTTTGCCTCCATATTCTATATAGTCAGAATCTAATACCTTACAGAAGTCAAGAAGCGTATTCTCTGGCTTTTTATCCTTCATGTATTATCTTATGGAATCGTGAGCAAGATCCAAATATAAATTTTTAATATTTTCTATTTCTAAATGCATCACTTTCTCTATATTTGAAAGATTTTCTTTTGTTATTTGTGTATATTTAATTCCATACAAATCAAATATTTTAGTGAATTTTACGTCAGCTTCTTTCCCGCCTTTATAATATTGTTTAATAAAATAAACTTCTTTGATTGTTGTGGCGGCAATTGTCTTCGCACAAGATATACATGGGCTTAAAACTGAAAATAAATATTTGGGGTTTTTTGCGCCATATAGAATTGCGTTTATTTCTGCATGGCAAATGATGTCAGATTTGAATTCGCGATCTTCAAAAATATCTTCAGTCGGAATGAATTTTGGCGCAAACCCGTTAAAACCAGTACCAATTGTGCGCCAGTTTTCATCAAAAAGGACGCATCCTGTTTGAGTTTGAAGATCTTCGGATCGCGCTTTAGCTGCGAAAGCTAAATAAAACCCGTATTCAATTTTAGATAACCTCATTTTATGAACCCCAATACACTTCTTCGTTTCGTTTATAATGTTTTAAATTCGTCTTAGATTCATTTGAAACGAAATGAGCGTCTTTAAAACATAAATAATTATTTGGATATAAAGCAAATTGCCCATTTTCTAATTCAATTAAATTAAGGGGCTTGTGTTCTTGCGGATATCTACTAAAACCATCTTTCCAGTCTATAATTATTCCCGTGTGCCTTGCTGGGCTTTTTATAATCTCTCTAGTTTCGCATTCAATACCTTCTAGATATTTAAAATAAGTGCAGTCTACTTCTTCTCCCATCGTTGCCCAAGGCATTAAAGTATTTGGAGAATGAGAATAATTATTTTTTGTAGATAACGCTTGAATTGGCAAACCGCTCCAGTGCGCTCCGCTTTCTAATAAGACATGACAAGATAAAACTTGATTTAATCTTCCAAAGACACCATGCCAAATAGCTTGTGTGTAACCATCTGGCATTTCCGCGCCAAGGTATTTATTATTTACCTTAACGTATATATGAAATGGAAGATCGCCGTGTCTTGACATATTTCAAACCCCTGAACTTCCAAAGCCGCCACTAGATCGAGCTGTTGATTCAATGGTTTCGACAATTTCCCAATTAACAGAATGACACTTTTCAATAATAATTTGCGCGATTCTATCTCCAATATTAACCAGAAAATCACTATTGTGATCTGTATTAAAAAGAATAACGCCGATATCACCGCGATAATCTGAATCGATTACTCCAGCCAATACATCGATGCCATTTTTATAAGCTAACCCTGAACGAGGAGCAATGCGCCCATAATAACCTTCGGGAATTGAAACGGAAATATTAGTTTTTACTAACTTTCTTCCTGAAATATTTACAAGAGCTTCTTCTGCGGCATATAGATCGTAGCCAGCCGCATATTTTGATCCCCGCGAAGGAATAACAGCTTTATCGGATAATTTTTTAATTTGAATGTTCATATTATTCGTTTGACTCTTCTTCAGAATTTCCGCCTATTTCAGATTGAAATTCTATGTCTGCTATATTAGCCATTTTTTTCTCTTCTGTCAAGATCCAATTTTTGACTTGCCCGTATATTGCAAATTTGTTCCCTACTCCAAAATACAAAGATTCTGTGTCTTCGGTATCTTTATCTGAATCAGAATGCTTGGTTAAAAAAATTTGCACCGTGTCAAAACCTTCAGCAAGTTCTGTTACGCTTTTCAGTATCTGTTTATGAGATCTTTCTCTAGCTTTATTATTCATCTTTTTGTATTATAAAATATTTCCAAGAAGAATGATTAATATTTCTTATAGAAGACTGATATGGAATTTTGTACGGTTTTGCAGAAGGTCTTCGAATCAGTTTAAGTCCCGCTTCTTCTGGGGTTTTATTTGATTTTACTGAATTAATGTTTTTGTCGCAAAGCACTAAATTGTCCCAAGAGTGTCTTCCTCCTCTTGACTTTGGAATAATATGATCTATTGAAGCTTTTTTCTTAACTTCTTCTGGAGTAAATTTGCGCCCAGAATATTGACAAGTATAATCGTCTCTTTCTGCAATTCTGTCGCTGTTTAATTTAACTTCAAGCATTGGAATTGCATTATAATTTTTACTAATTATAACAGTCGGAATTTTAATTGTCATTTTGACCGAAGATATTGTCAAGTCTTTTTTAGAGATAGGAATTCGCGCCCACTCTTCCCAAGATAAAACTTCGAAAATTGGCTCGCCGCTATCTTCTTGAATATTTAATGCTTGATAATTTCCTGAGTAAAGGCAAGAGATGGCGTCAGCAACAGACTTTGTGCCGATTGGAATCCAGCTTTTGTTTAGACAGAGAGTAAATACCTTGCCAGCGATCAACATCAATACAGAATATACGCTTTATCTTTCTCGTCAAGCCAATTTACTTCATCTTCTGAAGCTTTTGCTTTTTTAGCGCGATCAAAAGTTGTCTTGCATACAGCATATCTTTGTTTTTGGTTTGGGAAATCTTTTCCCATCTGCGAATCGCTCATGCAGTCTCCGATATATTTATCTTCTTTTTGATTTTTTTTTGGTTTGGGAATAGGCATATAAATTATTATACACAAACCCCGCCGTTTGGCGAGGGTTATTTTTAATCAATCTCCACTTTGTGTTTGCTTGAAGCTTCATCTTTAGGCTTCATTTTTATTTTTAATACTCCTTCGGAAAGAGATGCTTTTATTGACTTTTCATCAATCTTGTTCGATAGCTTGAATTCCTGATTGTATTTTCTTTCTTTGTTTTCGCTTTTAATCGAAAGAACGTTTGCCGTTTCTTGTTTAGAAATCGAAACATTTAATTCCGCTTTCTTTATTCCAGGTAAATCTATCGAAAGAAGATAATTTTCGCCGTCTTCTTTGAACGAATAATTTGTTGCGTCGTAAAAATAATTTAATGTCATAACATTTGCTTTGTTATTTATTTCTACAGCAAGATTCATGCCAGCTTTTCCCTGCTTATTTAACGCTTTTTCGTTCATGTTTTGAGTCTCTTTGTCTCACTCTTGAGACATTATGGCTAGATGTGCCATAAATTCTCTATTTAAAATTTCATGTCTTCTTTTCTCTTCAAGGACTTGAATATATAAATATTGCAGGTCTTTTTCTGATTCAGTTACGGCTATTTTTTCTTCTAGCCAAGATAAACTTTTCTCAAGAGAATCTAATTCTTCATAAAAATAATTAATTTTTTGTATCATTTTGTACTTTAATGTCGATTTTCTTTTTTTTAAAGAAGCCTTCATCGTAAAGATATTTAGCAATTAATAAAACTTCTTTGTTAGAAATATCATTGAATAAATCATAGATAATTAATTTTTGACCTGCGACTTTCATTTTTAAATTATTTATTTTGAAAGTTTTCACTACAGTCATTTACACTGAAATTCTCTATCTCGACAGCATCATCTAATAACTCTTTCGATTTGTCAAGTATTTTACCTTTCATGTTTTCATTGCAAAGTAATTTTTTAAAATGTTTGTGTGAAGCTGCAAGTTGTGAATTGCTTCCTGTGCAATTACAAGAATTTGATGCGCCAAATTCATACATCTTTGCAATTTCTGGATCTAAACCAGTAAAATGATTCGGATTGCTTTTAACAAAATTAAAAAAATAGTCTAGTTTAATTTTCATGCGACAATAATTTATAAAACAAGTACGCGAAACAAGCGCAACTAACTCCAAAAATAGAATGATAAATTAAAATGCTAATCCAAAAAGAAACGCAAATCGGACAGGTGATTAATTTAATTAAAAACTTCTTTTCTTTAAGAATTAAAAAATCGGGATAGTTTAAAGAAACGCCCTTTTCGGTTTTGAAAGTTTCATATTTTTTAAATAAATTAGTCTTTTTTAAAATTTTATTTGTATAATCATATAAAGCGTTTGTTTTTAGCCAGATGAAAGTCAGATAGCCTATCGCCGCAGATTTCAATATAATTTCCATAACCTATTATGACCACTTTAGAAGCTTCATTAAAAATATTTAAATGGTTTTCAGAAAATGATTATTTTAATTTTCCTAAAGATTTAAATAAATTACTCGTTGTCCATGAGGACGAGAATGATAAATTTCCAGTTGTTGCCGCATTGAATAATCTTTTGTCTGAAAACGTCATCGCTCGCGAAACGAATCTTGAAGGAGATAAAGTTTATTTTCTAAATAGAAAATTTGAGCAGATGGAACAAGAGATTCAAATTAATGGCTTGCTTGCTTGCAACATCGCGGACAGGGTGAACTGGTTCTGTCAGGAAATCATGAAGGATGAGGCAGAGATGTGCGATCCAAAAGAGGTAAAAACTAAGGATTTGTGGAGCATTTTGCACATTTTAGATTTTTTCAAAAAAGAAGTTGACAACAAGGGAGACGAGGAGTAAGGTCGCGACAACCGATTACTAGCTTGCTGGGAATCCAGCGTGAACCGTAAGAGACATCAGGCCCGTAGAAAGGCATCGATCAAGTGGAGCTAATAACTCCAACGTTATTTCGGGAAAAAGCGGCGTTCGCAAGACGAGATCGACAGACTCACCTAGGCGGTGAGGCGAGCAATAAAAAAAGTTCAATCGGTTTTTGGCGGTACATATTTATTTAAGTCATTAGCTAGGCTTTCCGAAAGAAGGCTGAAAGCCTACGAAATAGGCCGCGAAGAACTGATTTGGCTTGAATAATGTCGTTAAAGAACTAATAATATCAAATATTAGAGATGGAATCCTTTTCTAGCATTGGTCGCGATTCAACATTAAAAAACCCTGCCTTCGTTTCTCGGACAATCCTTGGATTGTCTGGCGTAGCCAGTAGTGGAAAGGACACGTTCTTTTCTCTGCTATCGCAGAAACTGCCGTTCCAAAGATTCGCCTTAGCAGATGAATTAAAAATTCTTCTAAGACCTAAACTTCTTGAAAAATATAATATTGATATTCTTAATTGCTCTCGGGAAGAAAAGAATGCGGTTAGAGATGAACTTGTTCATTTTGCGAAGCAAAAAAGACTGGATTCGAATGGTAAATTCTGGACTGATATTTTAACAAAGAAAATCTTAGAGTCTGATCATCAATACATTTGCATAACTGATATTAGGTATAATTTTTTTGTTAATGATGAAGTATTTTGGCTTAAGAATATGCTCGGAGGATATTTAGTCGATGTATCGTCATATAATCCAAACACTGGAGAGGTTACTCAAACTCCGAATGAAGAAGAATCTTTTCATTATCCAAAAGTAAAAAAGGCTGCAGATTATTTTGTTGTTTGGCCTATAGTTAATGAAATAAAAAAGCTTGACTTTTACGTTGATCAATGCATATTCGATCTGAATCTAAAATGAAAAAGCTACTTAAAATATCTGATTTAGAGTTATTAAAAAAAATAAACGAAGAGATTTGCGATGACTGTTTTTGCGAACTTGTGCGGCGGCACGAAAATCTATTTTATAAAATTTGTCATGGTTACATGTCGGCTTTAAATAAAGCTGGAATGTCAAGCGAGGATATTTTATCTGACAAGTTTTATGTTTTTTACAATTCAACATCTTCTTTCGACGCTTCTAAAAATGTTAAATTTTCTACATGGTTAGCAAACCAAACTAGATTTCATTGTTTAAACAAAATATCCAGCACTAAAAATAAATTCTTTATTGACAATGAAGAAATTTCTCCTATCATAGATTCTGAAATCTCAATGGAAGCTTACAGGAAAAAGCCTGTTAAAGTAAATCTGGATAATATTTTAACTGCATTTTCTGATCTTTCAGATAAAAGAGTTTCATATGTTTTCAAGAGGAAATATTCTGATTATAAAGTAAAGTGGAAAAAAATTGCGGAGGAACTTGGAGTTACTACGCAAACAGTTTTGAACTTACATAAAAAAGGGATAAATCTTCTTAAAAGAAAAATAAAAAACCGCAACCTAGAAATATATGAGTGATAACAACGCAAACGATACAGCTACCAAGCCCCTACGCGAAGAACTTGGCGCACTATGGAAACGTCAAGGTAAGAATCAGACTTATTTGACTGGTTATATTAACAAAGCAAACGGTGAGAAGACGAAAATCGTAGTCTTCTCTTCTAAGAATAAAAAGTCACAAAACCAACCGGATTTCCGCATTTATGAGTCTATCCCGATGGAAGGACGATTAGCAATCAGCGAACCTCAAAAGGCGGCGGCTCCGATAGCAAAGGCGAAAGCATATGAAAACAAGCCATTCGCAAAGAAAGCTCAAACCTTTCAAGATGATGACGACGGACTCCTGTAATGGATTTCGCTCTCAATATTCCAATTAATCCAGTCTCCTTCGGTCAAGTATCTCTAGCAATTCTTAGGGAAATCTACCGAAGGGGACTGACCCCTTCTTTACTTCCAATTGGAAACGTAAACGTTTCTTCTTGCGAAGATGATCCTCAGTTTTTAGAATGGATCAATAAATGCGTTTCTAAATATAAGGAATCTCATACAAGAGACACTCCTGTTATTAAGCTTTGGCATCTCAACGGAAGTCATGAATCTATATCTAAAAAGCAGATATTAATTTCATTCTACGAATTAGATTCTCCAACCAACTACGAAAAAAATGTAGCTAAAGGAAATCTAACTGTATTTACAAATAAGTATACTAAAGAAGTTTTTAATAATCATGGAGTAGAAACCCATTTCATACCTCTAGGGTTTGACGCAAATACTTTTTCAAATTTAAACAAGGTATTTTTTGATGACGAAAGAATTACTTTTAATGTTTGCGGCAAAATAGAGCGCAGGAAAAATCAAGTTAGAGTAATTAAAAGCTGGGTTAAAAAGTTCGGCAAGAATAAAAAATATTCTCTTCAATCTTGCTGTTACAATTCTTTTCTTTCTAAAGAGGTAAACGCGAAAATTATAAATGACGCACTTGAAGGAAATAGATATTTTAATTATAATAATATTGAGTGGATAGAAAAAAATAAATCTTATAATGAGTTTCTTAATTCTGCTGATATAATTATTGGCATGTCTAGCGGCGAAGGATGGTCTATTCCTGAATTTTCTTCTGTCGCGATTGGAAAACACTCTGTTATACTAAATGCTCACGCTCATGCAACTTGGGCAAACGAAAAGAACTCAGTCTTGATTAATCCTGCTAAAGACAAAATTGATTGTTACGATAATCTATTCTTTAAGAAAGGAATGGATATTAATCAAGGGCAATATTTTAATTATAACGAAGATGAATTTATTGCTGGGTGCGAAGAAGCCATAAAGAGAGTAGAAAATAATAAATTGAATGAAGAAGGATTGAAATTGCAACAAGAGTTTACTTACGAAAAAACAGTAACCCAATTACTTCAATTACTTTAATATGCCAATTTATTTATTTCAAAATCCGAAAAATGACGAAATTAAAGAGGTTGTTCAAAAAATGAGTGACAAACATGTTTATTCTGAAAACGGAATAAACTGGAAAAGAATTTTTACTATTCCTCAAACATCTATAGATACAGAAATAGATGCTTTTAGTGAAGACAGTTTCAAGAAAAAGACCTCCAATAAAAAAGAAACTTTTGGAGATTTAATGGATAGATCAAAAGAGTTGTCCGAAAAACGGCAGTCTATTGCGGGAACAGATCCTGTTCGAAATAAATTCTTCGAAGACTATAGCAAAACTCGCAAAGGCAAGAAACACGCTAAAGACCCTTCCCGCGAAGTTAAGTATAATAAAAAAATGTTCTCAATCGAATGAAAATTTTATTAACTGGAATACTAGGTCAGGATGGAGCAAATATGGCGGAATATTTGCTTAAAAACACAGACGCTAAAATTTATGGAGTCGTTCGCAGAACTTCAAACCCGAATTTAGTTAACTGCAAAGGATTTATTAATGATCCTAGAGTAGATTTAGTTTATGGAGATTTATGCGACGGTATAAGCATTCCAAATTTAGTAAATGAAATTAAACCTGATTATTTTATTAATTTTGGCGCACAAAGTTTTGTAGGTTGCAGTTGGGATATTCCTCTTCAAACATTCGACATAAATGCGACTGGCGTTGCTAGATGTTTAGAAGCTATTCGCCAGTTTCATCCGAAATGCAAATTCTATTCAGCAGGAAGTAGCGAAGAGTTCGGAGATGTAGTTTATTCTCCTCAAGACGAAAATCATCCTCTGCGTCCTCGTAGCCCTTATGGAGCAAGCAAAGCCGCTGCTCATCATATTGTAAAAGTTTATCGCGAATCATATAATCTATATGCTGTTCACGGTATTTTATTTAATCACGAAGGAACAAAACGCGGACCAGAATTCGTAACTAGAAAGATTTCTTTAGGCGTTGCAAGAATTTATCACGCGATTAAAAAGAATAAATCTTTCGCCCCGATTGAATTAGGAAATTTAGATTCGAAGAGAGACTGGTCTGACTCAGAAGACTTTGTTGACGGCGTATGGAAAATGTTAAATCAAAAATCTCCTAAAGATTACGTTCTTTCGTCTAATGAAACTCATACGATTAAAGAATTTATAAATTTAGCGTTTGTTTATGCCGACATTCCTTGTGTTTGGCATGGAGAAGGCGAACATAAAGAATTAAGCATTCAAACTGTTTTATTGCCTCTTGGAGAAGCTCAGTCTTCTGTTTTAGTTAAAATCAACCCTAAATTCTATAGACCAGCAGAAGTAGAAATTCTATTTGGAAATTCAGATCGCGCAAGAAGAGAATTAGACTGGAAACCGAAAATTTCCTTTGACAAGCTCGTAGAAAAAATGGTAAAGTTTGACATTGATAATTTCGAAAAGCCAGTGTAATATATGACCCATTATTATGAGTAAATTAATTCTGTCTGAAAATTTCATATCAAAGTATAAAAATAAACAACCCAATTGGGGGTTCAACGGTCTAGGTTATGTTGTTTACAAGCGAACATATGCCAGACTCAAAGACAACGGCAAGACGGAAGAGTGGTATGAAACAGTTCAGCGGTGCATCGAAGGCGCACAAAAAATTGGAGCGCAATATACTCCAGAAGAAGCAGAGCGTATTTATGACTATGTTTTTAATTTGAAGTGCAATTTTGCTGGTCGAATGTTGTGGCAGCTTGGCACATCAACCGTGGATCGTTTTGGCGCTAATTCACTTTTAAATTGCTGGG
>Ga0194116_10008132_pt1 | contig 10689 bp, 13 predicted proteins | sample TA2MahsurfametaG_4_FD_148617 | JGI IMG/M metagenome (GOLD analysis project Ga0194116, IMG submission 148617) | Freshwater microbial communities from Lake Tanganyika, Tanzania - TA2015008 Mahale S9 surface | ecosystem: Environmental > Aquatic > Freshwater > Lake | place: Tanzania: Lake... | reverse complement strand
AGGATTTTAACTTCTTTCAAAAGAGGTTGAACTTTGTTATTCCTTTTTTGAATCATCCTCATTAGAGTTGATTTCCTACCTAATAGTTGTTTGAACTCCCTTTCAAGTTTATCAAACTTTGTTAATTCATATCCCATTTCACTAAGATAATACGAATTGGGGAATAACTTAGAAGGGTATACCTTAAAAATTATATATAGTGTTGATATACAAGTGATTGTGAAATTAGTTATTCCCCAATATAGTATTAATATTATAATAAGGGGTATATTATTTGTATCTTTGAGTAGAACGAAACGATAAAAAGATAAGGTAATAGAAACGATAAAGGTTTTAGTTAGAATATATGAGGTGAGGTGAAACACACACTTAAAATCCCATAGGAGTATTGTAAAAGGTTACAATGTTAAGATAGGTTTACTCTAACCGATATATGAAGGATGTACTGTTAGTGGGGTAATCTGAAGGTACACATTCGTTGGTTTGAGTCCAACCATATTATTCAACCTATAAAATTGGAAATAAGATTTTTAATAATAAGAAGTAGATGGTAAACTACTATAAAAACGGAATTGTTATGTCTAAAGTCAAAACAAAAGAGTTACTTATTGAAGTAACAAATCATATCCAAAATGAGATTGGATATGAAGTGGTGGATAGTTTCTCTGATTATGAAGGGAAATATAGTATTGTGGTTGAGATTCCCAATACTCCAAATCCAAATCAAAAAGGTATTCAATATGTTGGTAAAAAGTACAAACCAATTTGTGAATTTGGGGTATTTAAAAACTCCAAAAAAGAGGATTTCATTATTTGGGATTACAGAGAGAACCAACCTTACTTTAATGATAAACATTGTGTTTATGATGGCGGGTTTGGTAGGTATGAATTTAAGAATAAAGAAACTTTTTATTCTCATATCAAATCTGATTTCGGTGAAACTCCATGGTTTAATAAACTAAATGAGGAGAATCAAACCAATTAAAATCAATTAGGGATAGTGAAATATCTATCCCTACTTTTAAACAATTAAAAATTAAAATAAAATATGGTAAAGATTATTAGTAAATCGGATTACACATCTGTTATTCAATTAGAGATTGATAATAGATTATTGAAAACCTCTGAATACATTGTTTCTGAATGGAACTCTACTCATAGTTATGAAGATAGAATTGAACTATCTGATGTATTTGATTATGTTTTTGAGAAAAGTGATTTGGAAGGTTATGAAGATTATATTATTGAACATTTTAAAAAAGTAGTTAATGGATAAAATTTTAGAACTTATGTATTTAAGGAAATCAGATTTAAATATTTTCGGTATAAAAGTTACTGATTCTGAATGGGATGAGATTATGACTAATATGAATTGGGTTAATTCATATTCTATGGATAGTATATTTTATTTAATGAATGAATTTGACTCATTTGAGGAATTTTTAATAAAATTAGTTGAAACAAAAGGAACTTTTCCTGATAATAATGGGGAATCAATTCAACAAAAAGGAATGAGAAATTTCTTTAAATTATAATTATGATACCAAAGAATTAAACCCTAATAGAGTTAAATCTGTTAGGGTTTTTCTTTTATATTGAATGATATATCTCCACCAATGAGATACCTTCTAATTTCCTTTCTTTTGGGTTTTTGGGGTAGTTTACATTGAACATCTCACCATGTTGTAATCCTTTACTATAAATCTGAATCCTATCATCTAAATCCATAAGAGTTCTTGTTAATACGGATAACATATCAGGGTCTAATTCATTAAATCTCTGATTGATTAGATTATTAATTTTCATATATAAACTCATTTGTTTATTGAATAATTGATTTTCTATTTCGTATGAATTTAATTTCACTGTTTTTGAGTTGGGTAAAGTTGGTAAAATCTCTCTAGATGTTTAAATTGGTTTCAGGTCGTGGATTGGTTAATTGTATGGTCAGAATAAAATGATTTTTTCCATTTCCAAGTAATTAAAAGGTGTATGATTTTCCACATATTGATACACTAACCATTCATTTTGATACATCTTATATATTCTTTTAGATATCATTTCCACATTTTGATATAGTAACTATATTATAATTCCTTTACCTATCAAATAGGTTTTCACCTCATCACTCCTAAACCAACACTTTCCTCTGAATTTGTATTTGTTCAGTTCTTTTCTATCACAGATTCGGTATATAGTGTTTTGTGATGTTCCAAGTGTGTGTTTCAAATCCTTTATGTTTAGAAATTCTCTTTCTTCTAATAGTGTTGTGTTAATGTTTAATTCTCTTACCATGTGTTTGTTTTTTTGTTTGATTTTAGTTTCAGGTTTACCAGTGTCCCAGTACTATACAGTAACCATTTGGTTGAGGATACACTCCACCCTTGTGAACTTAATCACAGGGTGGGTATGTAGAATAAGTTTCCATTTGGTTTCGGACACTTACTAATGGTTATTCACTCTATTCACCATCATTCTATTTCAGTAGTAACTCCTCAATCAATACTGAACAGAACCCCCCAATAGTTATAAGTATCTCAACTATGGAGCTATTAACCGAAGGATTTTATGAAATAGATTAACTATGGATTAAGGGTGGGAGACGGTCACCCATACCTAATACTATATCACTCAAAGAAACCAATAGGATTCACCAACATTGATATTCTATTTTGGGTTTCTTCCCATATAAGTATTACCGAGAAACCCCAAACACATCATTTTGAACAACTATTTTCAAAAAAATCACCGATTTCTACTAAATACCCCTTTTATGGGAGTAACTGTATTCGTTTTTATCATAAACGAATATCAATACCGTTGACAATCAACACATTAGTTTTAGTGTATTTTTGAAATATTCATTTATGAGAAATATTTGACATTTTCGAATATATGTCATAATTTTATAATATCAAGTTATTCAAGTATTTATGACAACAACATTGTACAAAACATCCGATTATCTCACCACTGATGAAATCCTTCGTTTAATCCGTTATTTTAAGAAATTGGGTAATCTGAGGATGTGTTTACTCATTGAATTTGGGGTTAAAACCCTTTTACGTTATTCTGATTTGAATAGAATTAAGTGGAGTGATATAGTTGGTAAGGAAACCCTCATTTTGAACGAAAAGAAGACCAATAAGAGAAGGGAAATCACAATGGGTAAAACACTTAGGGAAAGTATTCAGAGCACCTACAATGTGTTAAAACAACCTAATCCTGAGGAGTTGGTATTTCACTACACTTTACAACATACCAATTTATTACTCAAAGAAGGTGGAAGGAACGAAAAGATTCGTAATAAGAATATCAGTACTCACTCACTCCGTAAAAGTGGAAGTAGATTCATATGGGAAAATAATGGTAACTCAGACGAGTATCTTATAAAACTTTCATCTATACTAAACCACAGTTCAACATCTATAACTCGTAGATATTTGGGTATTAGTAAAGAAGAGATCAAGGATATATATCAAAGTTTTGATGAGTTAATCTAAAATGTGATTTTATTTTTTACCTTGTCTAAACATATAATATATGAAAGCTACTGAAACAACGTTAAATAATTTTTTATCTCAGACAAAAACTCAATACATAATTCCTGTTTATCAAAGAAATTATGATTGGTCTGAGGAACAGTGTCATCAACTTTTAAATGATATAATTGAAGTTGGAGAAAAGAGGAATACTCATTTTATCGGTAGTATTGTTTATTTACATGATGGTGTGTATACATCGTCTGATGTAAAACCATTAGTAATAATTGACGGACAACAAAGACTTACTACTTTTTCAATATTATACCTTGCTTTATATAAATATTCAAAAGAAACTGGATTAGAAGATATTGCAGAAGAAATAATGGATACTTATTTATCAAATAAGTATGTAAAAAATGAACAGAACAAATTAAAATTAAAACAATCCGAATCGAACTACAAGGCATTTAAATTTTTAATTACAAACCAAGAAACAACTGGTTATAGTGAATATAGTAAGGTTATAAATAATTTTAATTATTTTAAAAATAATATAAACAAATCAAATTTTGATTTAATAAGAAGTGGGTTAAACCGATTATTATTTGTTGAAATATCTCTTGAAAGAGGTAAAGATGACCCACAACGTATATTTGAAAGTTTAAACTCTACAGGACTTGAATTGTCTCAATCAGATTTAATTCGTAATTATATTTTAATGGGGCTTGACCCAGAAGAACAACAACGTGTGTATGAAAAATATTGGGAACAAATTGAAATAAATGCAAGAGATTATAACACTGAAGAAAGTAAAGTATCTGATTTTATAAGAGATTATCTAACTTTTAAAAACAAAAAAATACCTACAAAAAGTAATGTCTACATAGAGTTTAAAAATAGATTCTCTCAAAGAAATGATAAATTTTATTCATTTGAATTAGAGGAAATTAAAAACTTTTCAAATTATTATAGTAAACTAATCAACCCAGATAAAGAAACAGATTCGAGTATACAAAAGGAAATAAAGTATTTACATAAACTTGAAAGTAATGTAACGTTTCCTTTTTTGTTACCTGTCTATGACGACTATTTGAAGAATGTAATTAGTAAAGAAGAATTTATACAAATATTAAAATTAATACAATCATATATATGGAGAAGATTTATAGTAGGATTACCGTCACATGCTCTTAATAAAATATTCATGTCTTTGTATGGGGATGTTAATAAAAAAAATTATGTAAAATCTATACAGAGATTTTTATTAAAGAAAAAAAGTTATCAAAGATTTCCTAATAACTCAGAAATCGAAGTCAATTTGTTTGAAAAAGACCTGTATAATATTCAGAGTAGAAATATTTTATACTTTTTAGAGTTATTAGAAAATTATAATAATAAGGAGTATGTCTCAGTTGAAAACCCAAATCTAACAATAGAACATATATTTCCTCAAAATCCAGATCGATTATGGAGTGAGTCTTTATCTCAAGAAGAATTTATTCTTATGAGAGATAAGTATCTAAACACTATTTCGAATTTGACTTTATCGGGTAATAATGGAGTATTGAGTAATAAGTCCTTTAAAGAGAAAAAGTACATGAATAAGAATAGTGGTGAACAAGGTTATATATTCAGTAGATTATGGTTAAATACATATTTAAAAAATATTGATGAATGGGATGTAAGTAAATTAAAAGAAAGATATTTTATCCTGTTTGAAAGATTTAAAAAAATATGGGAGTTCCCAGATATTAATATTGAAGATGAAACTGATGAGGATGAAGATTATTACATATATAATTCACCTGATCCAAGAAATAGAAAATTAGACTATTTTATTTTCAGAGATGAAAAAGTTATTACAGATGAAGTTTCAAAAATGTACTATCATGTTGTAAAGGTTATAATAGAAGAAAATCCATCTTTAATAACACATAGTGATATAAAAAATTTACTTGGTTTAACTAGTAATAAAGAGGATTTAAGAGTACCCTACCCAATTAATTCTAGTTATTATATCGAGTCAAATATTGATAATAATTCCAAATTCAGAAAACTGAAAACTCTTTTAACAAAATTAAATTTTGAAGACGATTTATTAATAAATTTTTCTAATAAGGATTATGACTCATCAGAAGAAGATAAGATGAGTAGACAATTTTGGGAAGATAAAGTTGGAGTAGAGGGTATGAAAGTAATAGATAGAATTTTAGAATTTGCTCTTAAAATAGATGAGAATCTCAATCTTAATTATACTGTAGGTTACATTGGATTTATTAGTAAGTCAAAAGTGGATAATTTTCTTGTTGTAAATCCTAAAACTGATTGGGTACATTTTTCAATAAAAGTTAAAGAACCGGAATATTGGTATTCTAATTTACAAGAAAAAGGTGTTGATGTAATTTCAATAGGTAAAAATAGTAGACGAGTGAAATTTAGAATAAAAAATGATAAAATTTCAGAAGAAATCGTGAGAATTGAAGATCTTTTTACTGATTCTTATACAAATCGTTGATAATTTTAACTATGGCAACTACAACAGGTCAAATTTTAATTGGAAGATCTCACCCTAATGATGGAGGTATAGTTGATTTTCATTGTTTATATTTCATGGAAGGGGATAGACCTTCAATAATTTTTAATGATTCAATAAATAGTAATGAGAGTATTGTGGTTATACCAACAATAGAGAAGACAATTGATGATATATTTTTTGTTATCGTATACTTTATTTTAAAAAGTAATAGTATCCAAAAAAAAATTATAAATACATCGTATATAGAAATGTATGACGTATTTTCTGTTCATGAAAGAGATGAAATATATAATGACGTCCAGAATATTTTAAGTGAACAAAATCTAAAAGTGATATTTAATATTTTTGAGAATAGTCATCTTTTGAGTCTTGTTGATGATATAAAAAAATATAAAATCAATTTTGAGGTTACTAAAACAATAGTAAAAAGGGAATTTAACAGGTGGTCTGGTGAATATGAAACAAAAGGTTTATAAAAATGGAAAAGATTTACTTTGATGACAAGCAAAGATTTTTAATTGAAAAATGGGTAGATATTTCATATAATCAAAATGATTACTACCTTAAATTCATGACACTTTGGGTTGCTTTTAATGCTATTTGTGTAAATCTATATCATAAATCAGCATGGAAAGAACGAATAAATTTCGACGATAGAACGAAATTAAAAAAAATCGTAGACATACTTGACAATAATGGTGATATCAACATACAAAGTGAAGTGAAAATAAAAAATACAGATAAGGGGTGGTCTGTTGATATAAAAAATCCAGAAAGAATATTACTAAATATACAAGAAAAATATAATGAGGATCTTATTTTTCTAAAATTTGTAGAGGATAATAAAGATTGGTACGAAAAAGATATTGAAAACAATAGATCCCTTTATAATAGATTGAGATTGAGTTTAAAAAAACAATACAAGAATGAAGATATTTTTTATATAATTAACATGTCTAAGAAAGAAAAATATGATCCTGAAAAAGATCTAAAGGAGATGGCAAGAGAAAACATTATCATCTTATGTAATAATAATAACTTAGGGAATGTGAAATCTTTGTTATACCAAATTAGGTGTAATATATTTCATGGTGAAAAAACACCAGGTGATATTAATGATGATGGAATTGTCAAGGATGCATACCCTATATTAGATTATATTATCAATAAATTAAGAGAAATACATAGAATATATCTTTAAACCACTTTTACAATATTTCTTCTGTTAATTCATATGTTCGATTGAGTAATTTGTTTTCTTGAATAGTGTCTTTAATTACTATCATTTTTTTATCTGATAAACGAATTGTATCTAAATTAACATTCTTGACAAAATGAGATAAAAATATTGAATCATAATACTCTTGTATCATAAGATTTCCAACATCACCTAGTCCAAATGTATGTTCATCCTTGTTTGTTAAATAAATTGTGTCATGTACAATTTTAATTATACCAAATGATTTATATGTAGTATCTCTAATTATATTTTGTTTTATTAAAGTATCATTTATATATGTTTTATTAATAATCCTATTCCCATTTTGAGTACAATTTCCCAATAAAACAATGAAGGATAGTAACAAGTATTTTGGAAATTCTTTTCTTACTTTATTAAAGCTTAATAACTTCATCATCGACTCATTTGAGTCGAAGTTATCTTACCACTTGTTAAGAGGAATAAAAAATATTTTATTTTAACTTTTATCAAATGAAAAAGTATCTCACCTCGGTAATTGCAATCCATAATATAAATGGTCAACTTGGTAAATGGCCAGGTCCGGTAATTGAAGCTAATTCATTAGAGGAGGCGGATGAATGGTGTAAGAAGAATACTCAATACTTATTTGTGGAACAAGAGTTGATTGAAGGCAAAACTAGTACTGATGGTATACAACTTAATTAATTTTCTTTCTAACATTAAAATATTTACAATAATCACAATCTAATCCAGACTCAGGTATTTTATCCGATTCAACACATTCAATAAGTTTGTCAAGTGTTTTTTCTACCCAAGAAGTATTACCAAAATATTCAATCAATTTAATGTGAAAGTTCATTATACCATTAAAAGATGGAAGAGTATTATCACCAGTACAATAAACAAATACTGATTTATTATTAACTTTAAATCCCATTTGAGTTAATATCCACTGATAAAATTCAACTTGTCTTTTGTATCCAATATGGTAATCTTTATCAATTGAAATTATAGGTTCAGAACTAGCTGTTGATTTATAATCTACAACGAATAATTCACCTTCACTATTCACCCAAATGTCATCAACAGCGCCACTAAAATCATAACCTTTATAATTTACTCTCAGACCTTTAAAATTCTCTCTCCATATATCAATTTCATCATGGTTGAATGGAATCAAATCATATCCATTTTTACTAAGTAATGGGGGTACTGTTTGGTTTTTTCTAAATGTATCAAACTCTCTTTTGAGTAATGTATCTACAGCTGAATTAATATTAAATGGGAATCCAGGAGGTGTATCTAATCCTTTTACTCTATCCAAATAAAAACAATGTGGACAGTTAATGAATAAATCAACTTTACTCCTACTGAAACTAAATGGTTTCCCTTTTTGAAATATATTTCGTTGTCTAGGTGGTTTATAAGTATTCATTTATAATTTCTTTTTTGGTATTGATTTCTTTTTAGATTTTTCATTTTTCGGTTTTCTTTTCTTCAATAGTTGAGTTACAATAGTGAGAAACTGTTGATTGGTTATTTCTCCATTACTTCTTCTAATATTTAATAATTCAATTGTCTTATCCTCATCTGTCTTTTTTACCTCTTCCTCTTTAACCTTTAACTTACTCTCATCCCACATGTTTTTTATCTTCTTAACGTCTTCTTTGTTTGCTCCAACGTATCTATTGAATATTCTGTCACTTAGATGACCTGTTATTTTTTTAACTTGTTCAGGGTTATTGGTAATCTTCATAGCACGTGTAGCAAAGGTTCTTCTCCCACTGTGAAAACTAATCTCTTCGTAGAGATATTTTCTTCCACTAATATCAGTTACAACTTCTTCACCCTTAACGTAATTCTTTATAAATGTTCTATTCAATTGTTTACTAAGAATAGGTGTTTTACACATATCCTTCAGTATTTTATTTAGTTTCTGATTTGGGTAGTCATTATCAAATTTAGTTTTGGGGAATAGGTAAGATGTTGAACTTTTACCACTCGAATACTTCTCCCATATAATTTTCAAAATATTATCACTCTCATCACTCATTGGTATTCTAACTACAATACCACCTTTATTTGTCTTTTGAGGTATAATTTGTAATGACTGTTGGTAGAAGTCATAATCAGCTACAGTCACTTTTACAACATCTGAATATCTTAAACCTGTTGTACAAGAGAAGATGAACATATCTCTAGTCAATTCCCAATTTGTAATTAATTTCTCTCTTATACCACCTCTTTTACCAGATATTTTGTCTCTTACATTTACAATGTATTCTGTTGTATACTTTTTATGTTCAGGGTTTGTGTATTCACAATCTTTAAAATTCCAAATAGCTAGTACTTCATCTTCATTCAAATAAACATTTTCATTTAGTTCCTTTCTCATTTTCGGAACATAGTTTGTAACATTAGTATTGTGATACTTTTCATCTAAGGACCATCTGAGAAAAGTTTTGAATGTATATATATGTTTTTTAATCGTATCGTTTGTGTATTTTAATTCTTTTACACAATAGTTAAAGTAGTCATCAAAAAATGTTCGATTTATATCATCAAAGTTTTTATACTTAAATCCAAACTCTGATTGAAAGAATTTTATGTAGAACCCTGTTACTGATTTAACCGTCTTTCTATATGAAAGTGACTTACCGGCTATGTTATTAGTTATTTGGTCTCTCCACTTTTCTAAAATCTCAATTAGTGGGTAGTTGATTTTAATCTCAGGAAGGTGTTCGTTTTCTTGTGTTTTTATGAAGAATAATATATTGTCTTTAGTTGGTTCAATATTTCTAAACTTCAGGATTTTTATTACATCTTCAAATCGTTCTTTATGTTCTCTAAGTTTTCTATTCTTCTTTAGATAATCCTTATCTGTTTTTCTGATAGGGTTTTCTTTATTCTCTTTATCCCAATGGTCTTCGATTACAGAGACATCAGGTGGGGTAAGGTCTATTCTTTTCCCATCATAGAAATATCGTAGTCTGATATATGAATATCCATTAACTTTTAGTAGATAATAATTTAAATTCACGTGGTTATTTTTTCACACTTAAAGTTAGGTAATAAACTATCTACTGTGAAAAATTATCACACAAAAAAGGTCTGAGAGTAATTTATAATATTGATTATCAATATATTATGGTGTAATACCAACACCGCCCCACACCACTTAAAATTCTGATAATCAATGAATTACGTTGAATATCAGGCTTTTTTAGTTTAAGGAAAATGCATATTTGAGCATAAAAATGCATGAATCCGGCGACAATTCGGCGACATTTTTCTAAGCCTGTTTTTCTTCTCTTTTTAAAAAAGTTTTCTGTGCAGCGATATGCAGCATTGAGCAACTCGGGATGCAAGTATTGATTCAAAACTTTGTAAACCATTAAAAGAGAAAACATGAAAAACAATTTGTTTCTACCTCGCGTACTCGATCTTCAAATCAGTTTCATTCTCAG